>OENY01000014.1_pt1 | contig 243384 bp, 181 predicted proteins | sample 1539391 | NCBI WGS metagenome assembly OENY01 (sample SAMN03777356, study PRJEB22549) | human gut metagenome | biome: gut; feature: infant; material: feces | host: Homo sapiens | collected 2013-11-24 | reverse complement strand
CTCGGCCGGCGAACCCCCGGAGAAGCGTACCGCGCCAAGGGCAAGGCCCTGCCCGCCCCCGAACTCGCAGCCCGCACGCAGGTCAAACTCGACGAGGAACAAGCAGCCGAACCGCAGCCAGCCACCCCATCCGGATCCATGCGCGGGAAACCCGTTCCCAAGGACGAGCGGACCGAGCCAACGCGCGTGGACGTCACCATCGACCCCAAGGCCCACAAAATCGACAGACGCGGCTGCATCACGCAGGACAACATCGTCGGCATGCGCCGTGTCTTCAACGTCGGCAGGCGCAACGCCGGCCGCATGGCCGGCCTGCTCGTCGACCACGGGCAGGCGTCATCACCGACCTGGAGACCGGCGAGATCCTCGCCGACCAGACACTCGACGCCACCCGCGAATACCAATATCGCAAGCCAACGGACAGTGTCAACGATGCCCCACGACAGATGTAAAGCATGCCTCAGGAGACCCGTCAGCTATGCCCCAAGACATCACAGTCTTGCCGTTGATCTCCTTGGTGACCTGACCCTCAAAGTCACGGCCGCCAAGCGCCGTCGCGGCGACCTGCACATTGGCCTTCGCCGGCGATTGATCCGTCGCATTTGAGGAATCGTTCTTGGCATCTTGAGAAGAAGCATCGTTTGGAGCCTGCGTTTGGGCTCCATCATTGGCGGAATTGCCAGCGGTAGCTTCTGCTGAGTCGTTCGCCTTATTGTCTGTCGCACCATTTGAGGATTCGGAAGAATCACCAGTAGTAGAAGATGAAGGAGATGAATCCTGCTGTGCGTCTTGATTCGTTTCGGAAGGTGTTGGCGCACCGTTTGATGTATTGGCCTCTTCTGACGTCTTATCGTCAACGTTGACATTGCGAGCAGAAGGAGCAGCTACGACAGTATTACCCCCCCCCCCCGGAAATTACGGCGTTAGGAGAGCTACTCACATCGTCTATATTCTGAGCATATGCTGCAGGCACCATGCACACGATGGACAAGGAAACAGCAATAACCGAAGCAAGGCAACGCTTCAAGGCATGGCGTTGCCGCCCAGATTCCTGTTCTGCTCCTCCGTTAAACCCGCAATGGACGAACTTCAATTTCGAGCCCATTGTTCCCTCTTGTTCCCTCTCATAGATTCGCAATCCCTTTTCGGGAGGCTACTGCATATAATCATACACGAAGTTGACAAAAGGACAAAAAACGTTCATTTGCGGGGGCCGGTTAGCGTATGTCTTTCTGGGCAAAAAGAAAAGCCCCGCAGCTATGCAGGGCTTTCCCAACGAGGTCATAAGAGAGGAAGAGAACGACCCCGTTTAATGGTTGACGAAGCTTTAGGACCTCGCCAAGTATCTACTAGTTCAGACGCAGCTCGGTGGACGGTGCGAACAGGTGCATCTTGGCCGGATCAATCTTGATCTTGACCGTGGCACCAACCTGCGGCAGAGCGCGCGGGTTCACACGAATCGTGGTGAGCTTGTTCTGATCGGACATGACCTGAGAAGCCTCAGCTGCGGAGCCATCGGTGACGATGTTGCCGTAGATGTAGCCATCGGAACCCAGATCCTCGACGTTCACGACCTTCAGGGAGAAGGCGTTCGGGTCATCAGCCGGAGCCAGGCCAGCGTCCTCAGGACGGAAGCCGACCACAATCTGGCCGTTGTCCTCCGGAGTGAGCTTGGCGACGGCATCAGCCGGCAGATCCACGGTGTCCTCACCGATCTTCGCCTTGCCGTTGACCACCGGGTGGGTGTTCAGGTTCATCGACGGGGAGCCGATGAAGCCGGCGACGAAGACGTTGGCCGGACGATCATACAGCTCGGTCGGAGCACCGACCTGCTGCAGGATACCGAGCTTGATGACGGCGATGCGATCGCCCATCGTCAGAGCCTCGGTCTGATCGTGGGTCACGTACAGGGTGGTGACACCCAGCTGGCGCTGCAGAGCAGCAATCTGGGTACGGGTCTGGACACGGAGCTTGGCGTCCAAGTTGGACAGCGGCTCATCCATGAGGAAGACCTTCGGCTCACGAACGATTGCACGGCCCATGGCCACGCGCTGACGCTGACCACCGGACAGAGCCTTCGGCTTACGATCGAGGTACTCGGTCAGGTCGAGGATCTCAGCGGCCTTCTCGACGCGCTTGCGGATCTCTTCCTTCGGAGTGCCGGCGATCTTCAGAGCGAAGCCCATGTTGTCGGCCACGGTCATGTGCGGGTACAGGGCGTAGTTCTGGAACACCATTGCGATGTCGCGGTCCTTCGGCTGCATCGTGGTGACATCCTTGCCACCGATGAGGATGCGGCCCTTGTTGACCTCTTCCAGGCCGGCGAGCATACGAAGGGTCGTAGACTTACCGCAGCCAGAGGGGCCGACGAGGACGAGGAACTCGCCATCCTTGATATCAAGATTCAGATCATCCACGGAGGGCTTGTCGTTGCCCGGGTAGATACGAGTGACGTGGTCGAAAACGACTTCTGCCATAATTACTAATCCTTTCAGAGGCAGGTACGTGCCTCACGATCCGTTGTAAAGGGATTTGTTCTTTACTGTGCTTCCGCCCTCGCTACCGACATACAACTTTGCTCTCGGAAACTGCAAGCTTCAGCGTTTACTTTTTTCCGGTTCAGTGAAGGTTCTCTTCGTTGAGCCAAGATTCACTATACACGGCCTTGCGACCAAGGCAAGTGGCGTGTCTGAAATGTAGGTAACATTTGAGCACTCCGCCATATTGTGTTGAGTGCTTCTCCCGTATGGAACGAAAATAAGAGCAACCAGGGTGCCTCGGGCAAGACGATGCTCCTCTATGCAGCGGAGGAATCTTTCTGGGCTCGTACGATGAACGTGATCTCGCCACTACCCGGCGCATGCAACGTGGTACCGAACGCAATCGTGGAGCCGAATGCATCGATTACGGTGGAGTCCATCTCCAAAACCTGGGTACCATCGGGCACTCCGAAATACCATGCCATCCGCGTATCCAACGCATGCACGCGCACGGCGGCATCGTTCTCTACCAAACGCACCGCGTAATTATGTTCCAGAAAGTCATATAGCGACTGATGGCTGAAATCCTGATCGACCACCTTCGGGAACCGCGCCGCCGACAAGAACGTGATCACATGCTGCTTGAGCTTATCATCCACGTATCGCAGCCTCTCCAGTCGAACCAAGTCGGCATCATCCGGCAATCCCAGACGTTGCGCGGCCTTTGCGTTACGCACCACGGCATTGTCAAGCACCTTGGTGTCCACCGTATTGCCAAGATCGGCCTGTTGACGAAAAAAACCTCGAATATGGTCGCTAATCACCTCATGCTGGGACTCACCTTGCTTGGCAGTGCGGAATGTACCTCTACCCTGCTCTCGAACCAACAGGCCATCTTGAATCAAATCATCCACTGCATGACGCAGCGTGATACGACTTACCCCATACTGGTCACAGAGCTCCGGCTCGGGCGGCAATTGTTCGCCTGAATACATCGCCTGCGCACGCTGGCGAAGATTGTCCCTAACCGCAATATACTTCGGTACACCTTCCGCCATGGTTGTCCTCCTTGCCTTCCTTTACGACTGTACTGTGCCACGGATACACAAACCGCCGGGATTGGCAACCCATTCCCGGCGGTTCGCAGGCCGCCCTCCATATATCTGCAGAGCGGCCATGCACCGATTATTTCGCTTCTACGGCAGCCTTCTTCTTCTCACGCGCACTCATCGCAAACGATGCGGCATAGAACACCACGACCGAAGCGATAATACCAATAATGAGACCAATCTGACCACCCTTGCCGAATTGGCCAAGCAGAATACCAGCAACACCATAATCCGCATCAGAATATGTGGCATTCGCCATGCCGGTGTCGCCAAGCACAGGCAGCAGGAATAGCGGCAGGAATGTAATCGCCAAACCATTGACGAAGGAGCCAATCACCGCACCACGTACGCCGCCCTGTCCGTTACCGATTACACCAGTGGCGCCGCCGGTCATGAAGTGAGCCACAATACCCGGGATAATGATGGTGGAACCGGCCAGAGCCATGATTCCCATACCGACCACACCACCAACGAAGCTGGAGATGAAGCCGATAAGCACAGCATTGGGGGCGAAGGTGAAGATCATCGGCACGTCAAGGGCCGGCTTCGAGTTCTTCACGAGCTTCTCGGAAATACCCTTGAACGCAGGTACGATCTCACCGAGTACCACGCGCACACCAGCGAGAATGACAAACACGCCAGCAGAGAATGTGGCAGCCTGCAGGATGGAGAACACGATGAAGTTCTGCCCATCGCTCAGCTCAGATTCAATGTAGGAGCTACCCGCGAACAGCGCGACGACAACATAAATAATGGCCATCGACAGAGCGATGATGACGGTGGTGTCGCGAAGGAAACCAAGGCCTGCAGGGAACTTGATGTCCTCAGTGGACTTGGACGGGTGCTTCTTAGAACGGGTCAGACGAGCCACGAGACCGCCGAGCGCAATGCCCGCACCACCGGTGTGACCAAGGGCGACATCATTGGTACCGGCGGCATCCTTCATGAACGGCTGTACAAGCGCGGGAGAGATGGTGACAATCAAACCTTGTGCGATGGAGCCCCACAGAATCACACCCCAAGTCGACATACCGGCAACCTCGAGAATCACGGCGACCATCGTAGCCATGTAGAACGCCACATGACCGGACAGGTAGATGTACTTGAAACGCGAGGTCATAGACAGCAGGATGTTGACAATCATGCCGAAGAAGAAGATAAGGGCGGCTTCAGAACCATACTTCACCAAGACCGTGCCGACAATGGCTTCGTTGTTCGGCACCACACCCTGCACATTGAATGCATGCTGGAACATGCTGCCAAAAGGATCAAGTGCGCCGGAAACGACGGAAGCGCCTGCTGCCAACACCAGGAATCCCACCATGGTTCGGATGGTGCCCTTCATAATGTCGGTAGCCTTCTTGCGCTGCACGGCAAGACCCACCAACGAAATCAAAGCCACAATAATGGATGGCTGCCGGAAAATATCAAGTAGCACCGATAACACGCCGTTCATGCTCTCTCCTTTAATCTTTATGTTTGTCTGTATTGTTGTTTTCCGGATTTGGCGCCGGGTCAGGGCAACAATGTCTCTTCCCACCACCGAAAAGGGTTATTTATTGGGAACCTCGACACCGTGTCGCTTCAGCGCAGCAGCTACCTGTGCGGTGATGTCGTCCATGTCAATAAGGCTGTCCAGAACGACCACGTCATCCATCAGACCTTCTGCAGCTTCAGCGATGTCGCGCCCGACGAACAACACATCAGCAGAGGTAGGAGTAACGGAGGCGATATCCATATGATCGGTTTCCACACCGGTCACACCAAGATTGCTCAGCGCTTTCTCGATGTTGAGTTGGGTCATAAAGCTAGATCCAAGGCCAGTGCTGCATGCGGTGATGATTTTCATTGAAGTACCTTTCGTATGAGTTGTTTGATGAGATGGAAGTGCAGTCTGTCAGGCCAGCGCAGCGGCCAATTCATCGACGTTGGAGGACGCGTTCAAAGCAGCTAGTTTGCCTGAATCGGTCAACAAAAGAGCCAGCGATTGCATAAGATCGATATGCGCGTTTGAGTCTTTCGCGGCCAAGCAAAACATGGTGTTGATGGGATGGTCCTCATCATCGGCCAGCAGGAACGGCTTACCCACTCGCAGCACAGAGAGCGATGTGGAGACCACTCCACTTTCAGGCCTCGCATGTGCAAGGGCAACACCTCCCCCGAGATCTATATATGTTCCTCCTGGACTGGCAATCGATGTCTTAATGGCATCGACATAGCCCCGCTCGATGGTGCCGGCGTCGAGCAAGGGACGCGTCACCAAGTCGACTGCTTCGCGCCAATCCGATACCTGATCGACATACAGCATGCCGTTCGGTTGAAAATACGACATAAGCACGATGCCTCCTTGCAATGCATTAAACCACTGCGGCCAGCTACGGCCATCAGACGAATTTAATGTTGAGGTTCATTCCGCTTCACCAAATTCGTATTATCATCATATCGTCATAACGTATTATCGTCATATCGGCGTGTCGCTATGGCGAACCGCAATCCGTATGCTCCTTTTATCAGCCAGAATCAGATTCGAATTCAGTCTCAACAAGACTGTTAACCACCGACCAATGAAGCATCGAGGCCGGCTCAATCGGCAAATGCAACAGTAAGAACCTAGATTGCCCTGAAAGTCACGCCGTTGCGGGCGGCCTTGCGTTCGGCTTTGCGCTCCTCGGCATTTTCGATGCGTTGGATGCGCAGCTGGCGCCAATCCTCGCGCATATCGCGGAAGCATTCGGCCAGTGTCACGTCGTCGTTATCAGCGGCGGCATTAGCCGAGTCCGCATCGGCCTCGATACCTGCGAACTTGGTGACTCCCAGTTTCAATAGACCCAGTAATTCGCTCAGGGCTTCCGGCATGGGCTCTTCGCCCTCATCGGCAGACTTGGTCAGCCCTTCGATACGCCGGCGAAGCGCATCCGCATCTTCAGGATCAATCTTGAGACCGGCAATCAACGACTGACGCATGGTCTCGTAATCGAGGTTGGCAAAGAAGTTCAGCTGCTGCAGAGTCATGAATCCCTTGAGTTCAGGGAATCGATGAACAACATATTCTTCGCGGTCATCGGCGGCGCGCGTCCAATCGCGGGTGAGCTGCGGATCCAAGGTGGCGGTAATCGACCCTTCGCGCAGACGATAGTGATATAGCACCTTAGGAATACGCACCACGCGCGTGGCTTCGCCGATCACATTGCAGATGCGGGAGAGATCCTCGATTTTGCGGCCCACGGGGAAGGAGAAGCCGTGTTCCTGATAGGTGGACGCGGGTGCCAGAAAGGCCCAGAAATAGCCATCAATCTCGGCTTTGACCTGCTTCTTGATGGCTTCGACCGGAGTCAGCACCTGCACTTCATCGAAATCATTGTGACGATAGCTGGAGAGCAGTGGCTTGTCGTTCTCGGAGATGGTGTCGAACTGGAACATCACCAGATCGGCATCGTATTCACGCATGGCATTCAGGCAGTCTTCCACCAGCGTGGGCGCCACAGTGTCATCCGAATCCGCAAAGTAGATGTATGAGCCGGTCGCCTGGGCGATGCCGGCATTGCGTGCGTCGGACAGTCCGCCGTTGGGCTTGTGAATCACCCGCACGCGCGGGTCGCGGGTGGCCCAAGCGTCGCACATGGCCGGGCAGTCGTCAGGCGAGCCATCATCCACCAGCAGAATCTCGAGGTTGCGATAGGTCTGAGCAACCACAGACTTCACGCATTCATCAAGGAATTTCTCGACCTTATATACCGGGATGATGATGCTGACCAACGGCTCCTGTTCCATGCCTCCAGCGTAGCGCCGTCGTGCGAACGCGGCGGCGCTGCGGGTTCGCGGACCGCGAAACCCTTAGAAATCCCAGTCGTCGTCGTCGGTTTCCTCGGCCTTGCCCATCACGTAGGAGGAGCCGGAGCCGGAGAAGAAGTCGTGGTTTTCGTCGGCGTTGGGGCTCAGCGCGGCCAGAATCGCAGGGTTCACGTCGCAGATCTCAGCTGGGAACAGCGCCGGGTAGCCAAGGTTCATCAGAGCCTTGTTGCCGTTGTAACGCAGGAACTTCTCGACGTCCTCGGTCAAGCCCACACGGTCGTAGAGGGACTGGGTGTACTCCACTTCGTTGTCGTACAGCTCGTTGAGCAGGTCGTAGGTGTAGTCCTGCATATCCATGCGCTCGGCGTCGGTGAGCTGGGCGATGCCCTTCTGGTACTTGTAGCCAATGTAGTAGCCATGCACGGCCTCGTCACGGATGATGAGGCGAATCACGTCGGCGGTGTTGGTCAGCTTGGCGTGCGCGGAGAAGTACATCGGCAGGTAAAAGCCGGAGTAGAAGAGGAACGATTCGAGCAGGGTGGAGGCCACCTTGCGCTTGTACGGGTTGTCGCCCTCGTAGTAGTCGAGCACAATCTCCGCCTTCTTCTGCAGGAACTCGTTGTTCTCGCTCCAGTCGAAGGCCGCGTCGATCTGCTCGGTGGAGCACAGGGTGGAAAAGATGGACGAGTAGCTCTTGGCATGCACGGATTCCATGAAGGCGATGTTGGTGTACACGGCTTCCTCGTGCGGGGTGAGCGCGTCCGGAATCAGGGAGACGGCGCCGACCGTGCCCTGGATGGTGTCCAGCAAGGTCAGGCCGGTGAACACGTGCATGGTGAGCGTGTGCTCATCTTCGGTCATCTTCTGCCAGCTGGGGATGTCGTTGGAGACGGGGACCTTTTCGGGCAGCCAAAAATTGCCGGTCAGGCGATCCCAGACCTCGAGGTCCTTCTCGTCTTCAAGACGGTTCCAGTTGATTGCGGAGACGCGGTCGATGAGTTTCAGCGGTTTGCGCGGAATAGAGATAGGTGCCATGAGTAGTGTTCCTTTTACTCGTTGTCGTTATCGTTATCGTCGTTGGACTTGTTTTCGAACTCCTCCGGCGCGGTCAGCCGGAGCAGTGCCTTATAAATCATTGGTGACATTGTGGTTCCTTAGAGTGGTTGGGCTCCCCTCAGTCCGCTTCGCGGCCAGCTCCCCTCAGGGAGGGGAGCCAAGAAAGGGAGCCCGATATATGAATGGACATCTCTGGTTGTTCGATGCGTGCGGCCTCTAGGCGCACCGAGGGAAGGCGTACGAAGGTACGTCGACCGAGGAGCAACGACGAGGACGCTCCATCGAACAATCAGAGCATGCAGGAGACGCAGCCTTGGACTTCAGTTCCTTCCAGGGCTTGCTGACGGATACGGATGTAGTAGAGGGTTTTGATGCCCTTGCGCCAGGCGTAGATCTGCGCCTTGTTGAGGTCGCGGGTGGTGGCGGTGTCCGGGAAGAACAAGGTCAGCGACAGTCCCTGATCCACGTGCTGAGTGGCCTCAGCGTACGTGTCGACGATGGCCTTCCAGCCGATTTCGTAGGCGTCCTCGTAGTACTCAAGGTTGTCGTTGGTCATGTAGGCCGCCGGGTAATAGACGCGCCCGATCTTGCCTTCCTTGCGAATCTCGATCTTCGAGGCAATCGGGTGAATCGAGCTCGTGGAGTGGTTGATGTAGGAGATCGAACCGGTGGGCGGCACGGCCTGCAGGTTCTGGTTGTAGATGCCGTCCTTCAAGATCGCGTCGCGCAACGTCTCCCAATCGGACACGGTCGGAATCTCGATGCCGTACTTGGCGAACAGCTCACGAACCTTGGCGGTACGCGGTTCAAGCGAGCGGCGACCATCGGTGTACTTGTCAAAGTAATTGCCTTGGCCAGCCGGCTTGGCGTAGTCGGACGTAGCGAAGCTCTTGAACGGATGGCCGTGTTCCACGGCGAGCGCGTGCGAGGCGCGGTAGGCATGGTAGGCCACGGTCATGAAGTACATGTCGGTGAAGTCGAGGCCTTCTTCGGAGCCGTAGTGAATGCCTTCGCGGGCCAGGAAGCCGTGCAGGTTCATCTGGCCGAGGCCGATGGCGTGACCCTCCTCGTTGGCGCGGCGGATCGAGGGCACCGCGTCGATACTCGTGTGCTCGGCCACCGAGGTGAGCGCACGAATCGCGGTTTCCACGGTGTACGCCAGTCCGCCATCAATCGCCTTGGCAATGTTCAGCGAACCCAAGTTGCAGGAGATATCGCGGCCCACGTGCGCATAGGTGAGGTCTTCGTTGTATGCGCTCGGCTCCTGCACCTGCAGGATTTCGGAGCACAGGTTAGACATGGTCACGCGGCCTTCGATCGGGTTGGCGCGGTTGACCGTGTCCTCAAACACGATGTATGGGTAGCCGGACTCGAACTGCAGCTCGGCGATGGTGGTGAAGAACTTGCGGGCGTCGATGTAGGTCTTCTTGATGCGATCGTCGGCCACCATCTCGTCGTAGTGCTCGCTGACGGAGATGTCGGCGAACGGCTTGCCATATACGCGCTCCACATCGTAGGGGCTGAACAGCGCCATCTGCGCCTTCTGCTTGGCCAGCTCGAAGGTGATGTCCGGAATCACCACGCCGAGTGCCAGCGACTTGATGCGGATTTTCTCGTCCGCGTTCTCTCGCTTGGTGTCCAGGAAACGCAGGATATCCGGGTGGTGGGCGTTAAGATACACTGCGCCGGCACCTTGACGTGCGCCCAACTGGTTGGCGTAGGAGAAGGAGTCCTCCAGCAGCTTCATCACTGGAATCACGCCGCTGGACTGGTTTTCGATGTGCTTGATCGGGGCGCCGAGCTCACGCAGGTTGCTCAGCAGCAGGGCGACGCCGCCGCCGCGCTTGGAAAGCTGGAGGGCCGCATTGATGCCGCGCGAAATTGACTCCATGTTGTCTTCGATGCGCACCAGGAAGCAGCTGACCGGCTCACCTCGCTGGGCCTTGCCGAGGTTCAGGAAGGTCGGGGTGGCAGGCTGGAAACGGCCGGCAAGCATTTCGTCGGCGTATTCGATGGCCTGCTGCTCGTTGCCGGCGGCGAGCTCCAGGGCCACAGCGGCGCAACGCTGCGGGAAGTCCTCAAGATAGAGGCGACCATCGAACGTCTTGAGCGCGTAGGACGTGTAGAACTTGAACGCACCAAGGAAAGTGCCGAACTCAAAGCCGGCGGATTCCACGTGCTCGTAGATGCGGTCGAGGAATTCAGCGGAGTACTGGTTGAAGACCGCAGGGTTGTAGTACTGGTTGCTGATCAGGTATTCGAGACGCTCGGCGGTGGAGTCGAACCTCTTGATATTGGCGGCCACATGGCCGGTCACGTATTCACGCTCGGCGGCCTTGTCCTTATCGAACTGGATCTTGCCGTCGGCATCATAGAGATTGAGCATCGCGTTGAGCGCGTGGTAGTCGTGTGCCGGATCGTACTGTTCTGCCGAGGTGTCGGTGGTGTTGTCGAGCGACAATTCGGTGTTGGTGAGGTCGGTCATTGGAGTCCTTATTGCTGTTGAGCGAAGAAGCGGACGAGGCCGTTGCGGACGGCAGCGGTGTCTTCTGGCGTACCCATGAGTTCGTAGCGGTATAGGTAGGGGACGTGGCATTTGGCGGCGATGATGTCGCCGGCGGCACAGTAGGCCTCGCCGAAGTTGGTGTTGCCTGAGGCGATGACGCCGCGAATCCATGCGCGGTTGTCGGGGTCATTCAGGAAACGCTTGACCTGAATCGGCACTGCTTTCTTGACCACGCCACCGCCGTATGTGGGCACCATGATGACGTATGGCTCGCGGATGTTGAGAGCCGGATCAGCTGCTCGCAGTGGAATGCGGTAGACGTTGATGCCCTCGTCCTGTAATCGGCAGCTGGCTACAAATCGCGCGGTGTTCTCGGAGGCCGACGAAAAGTAGACCAGTGCTCCGATCACATTGCTGGTGGCGGCGAATTCAGGCTGGCTGGCACCGGGAACACTTTCCGCGACGATGCCGGATTCGGTCTGGCTCACGCGGAAACCATGGCCGAAGCATTGGCCTCAGCGCTTACCTGCTGGGCAACCTCACGAATCAAATCGGGGCGGTAGCCGGTCCATGAGTTGTTCGGCGTGATCACCACTGGAGCCTGCTGGAAGCCTGCGGCCTGCAGCTGCTCGAGAGTGCCGGGGTTCTCCGTCAGGTCCACGGTCTCGAACGGCACACCAAGCTTGGTGAGCTGGCGCTTGGTGGCGTTGCATTGCGGGCAATGCGGCTTGGTGAACACGGTGACAGTCATGGCGACTCCCCTCCATCTATCTCTGTTGAACAGTGAAACGATGGCCATATTACATCTGTGTAGCTTGAAATCAATGCACTATATGTAGTGGCGTGTATCACACAACAAACCTAGATATAGTGGTTTCTGTTGATATTCCGCCATTCTTGAGAAGCCCTGAAAATCAGCGTGCAGCGACTCACCAAGTTATATGTGGCATTGTTCACATTTGCGCTTTGATCGTCATATTTAAGTTTCGAGGGGCTGATTTGAACCTTTCCGGAGGTCTATCTCCGTTTCAAGGGGCCGGTCATCCGCCGAAACACAAGTACAAACGCCTTCTTGCCACCGTCATTTCGCCATTCTTGGACCGCTTCTACTTGGGCACCAGCCCCTCGAAACGGAGATAGAGCTTCCCAAAAAACAAAATCAGCCCCTCGAAACGGAGAATGAACGCCGACGCCCCCATATGACGGCAAAAGGCCTGACCTGTATACGTTCGTACACAATGTGAAATGTATACGAACGTATAACACTGATGTCTGAAGTCATACTCCGCAGTGGCGCCGCAGGTGCGCCACTACAATCGGAATATGGGACTGAAGACTTGGAAGAAGTGGACGGACTGGCCGCTGATGGTGTTGTCCGTGGTGTTTCTGGTGGTGTATTCGTGAGAGATTCTCTCCCGTACGTACATCGCGATGCGCCAGACCAGGGCATCAACCTCAGGCTCACCGTTCTCGTACTGCCAACCGTTAGCGGTGGTGTACAAGATGTTGTGGGCGGCGGTGCGCATTGCCTTGACGGAGGTGGCGGACTTGTCGGTGATGTGGTTGGTGATCTTGGTGGTGGCCAGCATAGAATCGTTGCCGTTACGGATCTCCTGATCACCATTCTGGTAGCCGTAGCCGCCGAAGTAATCGGTCAGAACGAAGCCCTTGAAGCCCCACTCGTCACGGAGCACGGTGTTCAGCAGGTTGTTGGAGGCACCGGCATAGGTGTAACCGATGTAGTTGAAGGAGCTCATCACAGCCTGTGCGCCGCCTTCCTTCACGCTCATCTCGAACGGCTTGAGGTAGATCTCGCGGATGGCCTGCTCGTCCGCCCAGGTGCACACCATGTTGGTACGGTTGGTTTCCTGATCGTTCAGAGCGAAGTGCTTCATGAAGGAATACACGCCCTTCTCCTTGGCACCGGCGATCTCGTTGGAAGCCATAACACTGGAGAGCAGGGAGTCCTCAGAGAAGTATTCGAAGGTACGACCGGAGAATGCGCCACGGTGGATGTTCATAGCCGGAGCGCACCAACCAGCAACATGCATGTCGTGAGCCATATCGCCGATCATCTCGCCGAACTGCTTGGCCACATTCGCGCCCACGACTCATCCAATATGACGTAAATGGCACTTCTTGATACGTAAACGGCATTTTTTCTCAAATTTCTGTCGCTCAGATGCCGTCAGCGTCACAAATTCAGGAAACAAGGCCATATTTCCTGAAAATCTGTCACTGAGGCACCGTCAGCGTCACAAATTCAGGAAACAAGGCCTTATTTCCTGAATTTGTGACGCTGAACGCCCAAGCACCACTCCAAAGACGCCACCAAGCTAGGATAGAGGGCATGAGCGATTTGAACGCGTTGAATCTTGAACCGGGCGAAGTGGTTGGCGGGTATACGCTGGTCTCCCGACTCGGCGCGGGTGCCATGGGGTCAGTATGGCGTGTGCGCGACGATGGCGGCACTACCTATGCCATGAAGATTCTGCGCGATTCGTTGGCCGACGAATCGGGAACCTCGAACTCCGCCAACACAGCAGCGCACGACCCGGACCTCAAACCCAACATCACGCCGCGCGAGCGCCTACGTCGTGAGGCCATGGCGCTGAAGAAGGTCAATCATCCGGGCGTATGCGGCATCGTTGACATGGAACTCGATGATTCGCTGGCGTTCATTGTCACCGAGCTCATCGAGGGCCGCAATCTCAAGGAAGACGTGGAGGTCAACGGCCGTTACATCGGCGACGATCTGGAACGTCTGGCCCGTAAACTCATCGACGCCACCAAAGCCGTGCATGCGGCCGGCATCGTCCACCGCGACATCAAACCCACCAATGTGATGGTCTCCGCCGCCGGCCCGGTGCTGGTTGACTTCGGCATCGCCATGGGCGAGGGGGAAAGCCACGTGACCCGCACTGGACTGGTGATGGGCACACCGGGGTTCATAGCCCCCGAAATCATTGACGGCGCTGAATCCGATGAGATGACCGACTGGTGGTCGGTGGCCTCCGTACTCGCTTTTGCTGCGATCGGCGCACCGGTATTCGGTACCAAGCCGATGATGGCGGTGCTGGAGCGCGAAGCATCGGGCAACGCGAACCTTACCGGACTGCCGGCCGGCACGATGGCCGCGTTCCGATCCGCCCTGAACCCCGACCGGTCAAAGCGTTGCACGCCGGACCAATTGCTGAACGCCATCGCTGTGGACGCACTGGATCCGAGCGTGTGGCAAGGCACTCAGGCCGGACCGTTCGCCGCCGGCGCCATTGCCGGAACGGCTGCCACAATTGCCGCCGATGCAGTTGGAACCGAGGCGATGCCCCCTTTTGGCGCAACCGCCGACGCGGATAGCGATAATCCGCGGTCCATCTGGCGTCAGGACGACTACGCCACGGCGGCAATCGACTCATCGTCTTCGCCGACGCTCAGCGACGGCACGGCAACCGAAGCATTCCCGGCAACTACCAACGCTGGGAGCAATCTCTCGTCGGATGATGAAGCAACACAACTCGTAGGCAATGCCACCGAAACCGCCACCGAGGCAATACGCCCAGCCGCACAGCGTACGGTGCCCATCAGCGATGAACCACCGGTTGCTCCTACCACGCCACTATCCGAACGTACCGCCGTACTGCCTGCACCACAGCCAGTGCCACAACCCCTGCAACCCACACCGCAACCAGTGCCACTAGGCCAGAACGGATGGAACCCGGCCGACGGGCAAAGCACGGCTGTGGATCCGGCGATTCGCCCCGCATTGCAGCATGTCATCAACCAGACCGCGCAATGCGTTCCCACCGAGGCGCTTATCCAAGGCCCGCCTGCACCCAATCCCGCAGATGTGCGTCGTGGAATGTATCTGCAACGCGGGGTATTGCCGCTGTTCCTGTTCGCTGTGCCTTTGGCCGTGCTGGCTGCGAGTTTCCCGCTGATCGCCTTGATTGCAGCCGAAATACTGCTCTGGCTGTTGTTGACGTTGGCGTATAACACTGAGTCTCAGTTGGAGCGCGAAGGTCGACGCGGCGGCGAGCGCAAAAGCTCCGATTCGCTGATTCGCGTGGCAACGCTGCCGTGGCACATCGTCAAGGCGCTGCTGCTGTCGATACCGAAACTACTGCTGCTCACCATCGTCTATCTGGCCGGTATCGCCGTGGCCGTGGCCGCGTTGGGACTGCCGGTGCGCACCATCTCGTGGTATTTCACTGCGAGCCGGGGCGTTCCGGTTCCGCTGCTGGATGATATGCCGTTCTCCGTCTCCGGTCTGGCACTTGGTGGGTTCATGGCCATCGGTTGGCTGATCACCGTATTCGGGCCACAGTCGGCCATGCCCCGGTTGGGTGCCGGCGTGCTGCGCGGCATCAGGCACAACGACCTCGAGCCGATGGCGCAACCAGGGGCAGACGGTCTGCCGGCCGCATCAATCCCTCGGCAAGGCAGCCGCGGCACGGTGCTGCTCACCCTATGGATCATCATCACGCTGGTATTGTGCGCGCTGCCGCTGCTGGGCATGCCAATCAGTTGGGTCCCGCTGGCGTAATCTGCATTACTTTTACAGGGAATTCACCTCCCAGCTGATCTGTACGCGGTCTTCCTCAGGGCCGGTCATTATAATGGGCCCCAAATATCGAAGCGATTTCAAGGGGAGATCCATGTCAGATCCGAAGCGTCAGGCTAAGCGCGCCACCCGCGCCGAGCGACGTGCGGCCGAGGCGGCGGCCCAGCAGGCGCAGGCCGAACAGGCAGCCAAGGAGCGTAAGCAGCAGACCATCATCGGCTGCATTGTGGTGGCCATTATCGTGGTGCTGGTGGCCATCGCTGGATTCGCCGTATACAAGGCCATGCAGCCGTCCAACACCAGCAGCAGTAGCCAACAAAGCAACATGACCGTGGACGAGGCCTACAGCAAGCTCAAGAAAGTCAGCACCCAGCCGGCTAACGCCGACGACAAGGCCGGCTTCGTGATCTCCAACAAAGGGTATGGCCAGAAGGCCGAGGGGGCTCCCACCATATCCATCTATATGGAACCGCTGTGCCCCGGCTGTGCCTCGGTGAACCGCCAGCTCGATCAAACGCTCGTCAAGCTGATGAACGCCGGCCAGCTCAACATCGATTTGCACTTCCTCAATTTCCAGGACAACAAGAGCTCCGACAACTACTCCAACCGCGCGTTCAACGGTGCCATCTACATTGCCGAGCATGATGACGATCCCCACCACCTCATGAGCTACCTCTCCAACATCTACGCTGAGGATTTCCAGCCGGGCGAATTGTCCAATTACGAGCCGGTAAGCAACGCCAAGCTGGAGAAGCAGGCCGTCAAGGCCGGCGTGAGCGAGGATGTGGCCGCCGCGGCGTTCAGCGGCAAGAACGAATACCTCGACTGGCTCACCGCCTCCAACAACTACACGATCCTGCGCCCCGAACTGTTCAACAGCTCCGGCGCCTTCTCCTCCCCCACCCTGACCATCAACGGTGAATACTGGGATCTGAAGCAGCTCACGTTGGCGGATACCAGCATGGTGGACGGATTCCTCAAGTCCATCGGATTGGACGCCGACCAGGTGGGCGTGGGAGGCAAGATGCCTTCAATCGGCGCGGACGGCAAGCCGATTTCAGTGGCCTCCTGATGCACCGGCCCGGTCGATGCCCTAGGACCGGCGTCGACCGGGCCGCTCACGCCTCCGCCCGAATTGACCACTCGGGAACTACCGGTATACTAGTCATTTGTTCGCAACACTGCTTATGCACGTTGGGATTATGCCTCTTTAGCTCAGATGGCCAGAGCGGCCGCCTTGTAAGCGGCAGGTCGTCGGTTCGATCCCGACAAGAGGCTCGTCGCGCAGGAAAAAGCGTATTATGGGTATACGTAGTTTTTTCTACGCACATCATTCTTACCTTGGGTAAGTGCTCCAGGAGCCTTCCCCCCAACTATGGGCTTCCTGGAATGAGGGCGGAGCGTCCCCCAACTAGCTCCGCGCCTTAAAGGGGGCGGGAACATCCCCTTCTCTCCCGCCCCCCTTTTTTTCTTTTCTCTGCCGTCCTGCAACCGAGCAGGAATGGTGATAGTGCCGAACGAATAAGCCATGCAAACCAGACCAGCCGTTACGATGGGTGGCGTAGTTGTCAGCAGTAAGGAAGAGGAACATCTATGGCACGGCGTTGGACCCCGCAGCGGTTTGTTACACTGCGTCGCATCCGCGTAATTGCCTGTGCTACGGCACTCACCGTGGCGATGGTCGGCTCGTTTGCATTCACCGCAAGAAAATCCGTGGCCCTAAACATCAATGGCCAGACCACCCAGGTCACCACCTACGCTATGACCGCATCCCGCCTGCTCGAGGAGCAGGGCATCGACGTGAAAACCCATGACATCGTCGAGACCTCGTCCGGCAATCAGCTTGCCGATCATGCCGTGGTCACCGTGCGTTCCGCATACCAAACCACCATCACCATTGACGGCACTTCCGTACCATTCTGGACCGTGGCCACCAGCGCAGACCAGTTGCTCGGCTTCTTTGAGGAGAACAACGCCAACGCCGCCAAAATCACGGTCAATATCAATAACGTGTACAACCAGCTCACCGGCGGTCTGGTCATCAACCAATCCGGCCCGGTCACCGTCATCGCGGACGGTAAGACTTCCGAAGCCCCCAATGGCAAACTGCCGGCTGCATCCATTCTGGATTCCAAAGGCATCACGCTGGGCAAAGAGGATCGCATCAGCGTGGAAAAGAACGGCGATGAGACCATTCTGCGCGTGCAGCGCGTGACGCATGGCGTGGAAAACCGCACCGTGGTCGTGCCGTTCTCCACACAGACCGTCATCGACCCTAATCTGGCGCCGGGGCAGTCCGAGATCCGCCAGCAAGGGCAAAACGGCGAGAAGACGCAGATCTATAACGTCACCTATGTAGATGGCGTTGCCGAATCGGAAACACTACAATCCGAGAACGTCACCACGATGGCCGTTGACCAGATCATCGCCATCGGTCCAGCGAAGGCTGAATCATCCACCACCGATTCCGGCAGCACTGACAACAATCAGGGCAATTCCGGATCCAATAAGCCAAATGATTCCGCAGATAATTCGTCCAACGAATCCAGCAAACCCACCGATACCAATAAGCCTAACAAGCCCGAGAACACCGGTACTACTGACAATAAGAACGACAGCGGTACGGGCAACACGGGCAATACCAGTGGCAATACCGGTAATACCGGCGGCAACACAGGCAGTACCGATAACTCTCAAAATGAGAACACCGGAAGCGACAATAGCTCGCCATCGACTCCCACTCCTGATCCGGCTCCATCGGGCCGTCTTTGGCATCCTACCGTGGCTCAGGCGCAATCCTATGCAGCCGGCGCCGCAGCCCAGCGCGGCTGGACCGGCAACGACTGGACTTGCCTGGTCAAACTGTGGAACCGTGAATCCAGCTGGCTCTGGTACAAGGAAAACAAGTCATCCGGCGCCTACGGCATACCGCAGTCGCTGCCGGCCAGCAAAATGGCCGCATTCGGCGCCAACTATCGCGATGATGCCGCCGTGCAAATCGATTGGGGTTTGTGGTACATCGCCCAACGCTACGGCAGCCCGTCCGTAGCCTGGCAGCATTCGGAACAAACCGGCTGGTATTAATCGGACACAAGGAAGCACTGATGAGCAACAACACCTCCACCGCTGGCCATCTACTGGGTGCGGCCGATATTCGCCGCATCGCAGCCGAGGCCGGCATCAGTCCGACCAAGAAATTCGGCCAAAATTTTGTTATTGACCCCGGCACTGTGCGTCGTATCGTGCGCGAAGCGGATGTTACGACCAATGATCATGTCATGGAGGTGGGTCCGGGCCTCGGTTCATTGACGTTGGCGATTCTGGAAACCGGTGCCACGATGACCGCCGTGGAAATCGACCCGCCACTGGCTGAACGCCTGCCCCGCACCGTAGCCGAGTTCATGCCCGAAGCCGCCGATCGCCTGACCGTCGTCAATCGGGATGCGCTGACAGTCACCCCGGATAATGTGCCTGATTTCAACGGCGATACCAGCTTCACCTTGGTGGCCAACCTGCCGTACAACGTGGCCACGCCGATTCTGCTCACCCTGCTTGAACGCTTCGATAGCCTCGGATCTTTCCTGGTGATGGTGCAGAAAGAGGTGGCCGACCGGCTGGCCGCCAAGCCCGGCTCGAAGATCTATGGCACCCCAAGCGTGAAACTTGCATGGTACGGCACTGCCGAACGAGTGGGCACTATTGGGCGCAATGTGTTCTGGCCGGCACCGAACGTGGATTCCGCACTGGTGAAGTTCACCAGATACGCCGCAGATGATACGCAGGCACCTTCCCACGGCAAGTCCTCCGCGGACCGTGAACTGGTATTCCGCCTCATCGATGCCGCTTTCGGGCAGCGCCGCAAGACCTTGCATGCCGCGCTGAAAACCATTGTTCCCGCCGAAGCGTTCGCAGCGGCGGGCATTGACCCGACCCGACGCGGTGAAACGCTGACGGTCACCGAATTTGCGGCATTGGCGGCAGCGGTTCAATCCACATCACATGCCACGCCTACCACTGACGAGGTGGAGCAATGATTCCGGTAGCCGTCCGTCAACGCCCCGCTTATGACGATCAATTGGATGAGCCGGCAGCACTGACCGTGCGCGTGGATTGCCCGGCCAAGACCAACCTCACCCTGGAGGTCGGCCCGACGCACGATGAATGGGGCGGTCGTCACGAACTGGACACCATCTACTGTGCCATCGGGGTATATGACACCATTACCGCCACCGCCAAACATCCGGGAGCCGGCTTCTCGCTGGAACTCGAAGGCGCGCATCTGGGCGATTTGGCCTCATCCAGCAGCGACATGCGCCGCAACCACGCGGTCCTGGCATTATTCGCCATGGCCCAGGCGGCCGGCCGCGATTCCGATGTGGCATTGACCATCACCAAACGCATCCCCGTAGGCGCCGGTCTCGGCGGCGGCTCGGCAGACGCGGCCGCAACCATACTGGCCGTCAATCAGCTATGGGAATTACACTGGCCAATGGAACGCCTGCGTACCATTGCCGCCACACTGGGCGCTGATATGCCATTCTGTCTGTCCGGCGGGTTCGCGCACGGCACCGGATTCGGCGAACGCATCGAGGTCATTGATGCAGGCAGTGCCGCAGAACGCAATCTCATCGGCCAAGGATATGCCGGAGAGGTACTGGTCGGCGCGTATCAGTCGCAGCTCAGCACTCCCGAGGTGTATCACACGTTTGATGCGGTCGGTCCCGGCAATGACGATCGCAATCATCTGCAGGCGGCGGCCATCAGTCTGCATCCGCGCAGTGGTCAGGCCATTGACGCCGCTGTGAACGCCGGTGCCCGTCATGCATTCGTCTCCGGTTCCGGACCGTCGGTGGTGGCTTTCGTACCGGACAGCACCACAGCGCAGCGCATTATCGACGCCTGGCGCAACGGCGGTATGGTCGACCGCATTATCAAGGCCAGTGCACCTGCACACCCCATTATCGGAGTCAGCCAGTAACGCTAATGTAGCAACAAGCCACATGATCATGAAGGAAGTCTAACGATGACGCAGCAAATTGATGAACGGCAGGCACGCAAGACATATGTACGCCACCGCCAGACCATCGTGTTCTCCATCAGTGGCGTAGTGCTTGCAGCCATTCTGGTGGTTGCCATTCTCTTTAATTTCCATGTGTTCGGCCTGGGGCAGATTAACACACCGGCCACCGCGCCAAACTACGGCAATGCCGCTCCCTGCGCCGTCAAGGGCGATGATGGCAAGGCAACGTACGTGGCCAATGGAACTGTCGGCGTGCGTGTGATGAACGGCACCGAGCATAGCCAATTTGCCGCAGCGGTCAGCAAGGCACTGGAAGCCCGCGGTTTCGTGATGCAGGAGGCAACCAACTACTCCAGCACCAACGTCGAACGCACCACTATCTACTTTGGCAAGAACGCCATTAATCAGGCCTACACTGTGGCCGGCAACTTCACCGATGCCGCCATGGTGATGAACGCCCGCGAGGACCAGCTTATCGACGTGGTGCTCGGCGCTACCTTCAACGATCTGAAAGATGAGAAGTCATCCCCGCAGGAAGGCAAGAAAATCACTGATTTCACGGGGTGCGTGGCCGCCGATAAGATGACGAATCTTCCCGCCGATACGCAGCACACCGCTTACCCGGCGCAGTAATCCCACTTTGGCTCCCGCTGGCGGGAGCTGTCACGAAGTGACTGAGGGTGGTTTATATAACATATGTTGACCACCCTCAGTCTCACTCCGTGAGCCAGCTCCCACCAGCGGGAGCTCTCATTTATGCATTACGCCTCTATCTCGGCGTACCAGCGCTTGAGTTCGGCCACGGCAACATCGTGATCCACCGGGCCGTTATCCAGACGGTATTCCAGCATATGCTTGTAGGCGCGGCCAATCATCGGTCCGGGCTCCAGACCCAAGAGTTCCATAATCTCGTTGCCGTCCACATCAGGGCGAATGGCGTCGAAATCCTCTTTCTTCTTGAGCTCGCGAACACGCGCCTCCATCTCATCCATCGCCTGGGAGAACACCATCGCCTTGCGCTTGTTCTGCGTAGTGGCATCCGCGCGAGTGAGTCGGTTTAGACGCTCATACAAATGCCCGGCATCCTTGACATAACGGCGCACGGCAGAATCGGTCCACGGCTCATCCACGTACCCGTGGAAACGCAGGTGCAGGTTCACCAGTTCCGAGACGTCCTCCACCAGATGATGATCGAATCGCAGAGCCTTCAAACGCTTGCGGGTCATTTTGGCACCCACCGCATCATGATGATGGAAGCTCACCTTGCCTCCCGGCTCGAAACGTCGGGTCTTCGGCTTGCCGATATCATGCATCACTGCAGCCAGACGCAACGTGAGGTCAGGAGCGGGCACCGGGCCATCCGGGCCGGTTTCCAGAGCGATGGCCCGTTCAAGCACGATCATCGTGTGCTCAAAGACATCTTTGTGCCGATGATGCTCGTCAATCTGCAACTGCAACGCCGGAATCTCGGGGAACACGATATCCGCCAGACCTGATTCGACCAGTGCTTCCAGCCCTGCGCGAGGGCGGTCAGACAACAGCATCTTAGTCAGTTCATCACGTACGCGCTCGGCGGATACAATCTCAATGCGATCGCGCATCGAGGAAATCGCCTCCGCAGCATCGGGAGCAATGGAAAAGCCCAGCTGAGCCACGAATCGGACCGCACGCATCATACGCAGAGGATCATCATCGAATGACTGGCTCGGATCAACAGGAGTACGCAGCACGCCTTTGGCCAAATCGCTGGCACCGCCGAACGGATCAACGAATTCCAGATCGGGCACACGCAGGGCCATGGCGTTGACGGTGAAGTCGCGGCGTGAGAGGTCACCTTCAAGCGTGTCGCCATAATTGACTTCAGGCTTGCGCGAATCCGGATCGTAGGTATCCGACCGATAGGTGGTCACCTCAACCTTGACCTCGGTGCCGTCCGCACGCCGGCGCATGGCACCCAACGTACCGAACTTGCGGCCCATATCCCAAAAACCGTCATGCCCCCAACGGCGCAGAATGGGCTCGAACTGTTCCGGGCGCGCGGATGAGCAAAAGTCCAGATCGTGGCTCTTGCGGTGCAGGAGCAGATCGCGGACCGGGCCGCCGACCAATGCCAGCTCATAACCCTGTTCGGCAAACAGTCGACCGAGTTCGATGGCCTCGGGCCACACTTCGAAATCCAATGGGCACCTTCCCGTATGTGACATTTTTCTGCCTTACCAGCATACCGTTACCCCACCTGCACACGGGGTTGAGTAAGGTGGAGAATATGATTACGCCCGCCGATCTTGCCCGCATGCTTGGGCAAACACCCGATTCGACGGATAACCATACCCAAGACCAGCTGCTGTATACGTCTCAGACGCCGCAGAATTCCGCCGATTCCGCGCAATCCGACGACACTATGGACAACGTAGCCGGCACTGACACGCAGCCGGCTGACCACACTGATAAAACCGAACGTTCCATGCCGACGCCGGCAACCGTGTTTGGCATGCATGCCACGGTTACCATCGCCACCTCAAGCGAAACCATCGAGGGGCAAGCCGACGGCATTGACAGCGAGGCCGAAACCGAATCGATTGCGCAGAGCAGCATCGAAACCGAGACATCACCCGCTCCGATTCATCAGGAACCATCGCAGCCCATTCATGCCCAAACCGGGCCGACGCCGGCCACCGTATTCGGCCGACGCGCCGCCGACACAACACCGACTCCCACCGGCCCGACACCGGCCATGATGCCGCAACGCCGCACTTCCGACGGCCCCACCACGTTTGCGTCCCTGGATGCACAGGAACTACCGGTGGTACGCGAATATTCGGCTGGCGGACTGATCTTCGACGATCAGAATCGCGTGGCCATCATCGCCCGTCATTCTCGTTCCGGCCATCTGGAATGGTGCCTGCCCAAGGGGCATATCGAGAAGGGCGAGACTCCACAGCAGACCGCCGTGCGTGAGGTGCACGAGGAAACCGGCATTTTGGGCGAGGTCATCGATTCCATCGCCACCATCGACTACTGGTTCACCGGAACCACGCAGCGCGTGCACAAGCTGGTGCATCACTATGCCTTGCGGCAGACCGGCGGTGAGCTCACCGTGGAAGGCGATCCGGATCATGAAGCCGAAGACGCCATCTGGGTGCGGTTCGATGATTTGGACGACGTGCTGAGCTACCCCAACGAGCGCAAAATCGCGTGGCTATACGCCAGAAAGAAGAACAGGCAGGCAAACGAGTGAACCTACCCGCAGTCTTATGCCGCTCACGCCATGGTGGACGATTCGTACGCGCGTTTGCGGCCATTCTTGTCATCACGGCGATGCTGGCCGCCCCACTGACCGCATATGCCGATGATTCGCCTGATGATCAGGCCGGTCAGACCATCGCCATCGAGCAGAGTACGCCCATAGTCACCGCTTCTTCCGGATTCCATATCACGGTAGCGATTACCAATGCCTCATCGGATACGGCACCGGCGGGGTCACTGATTCTCAGCACAAATTCACGGTTCACATTCGTCTCACGCACTGATATGCAGAAATGGGCGGAAGGCGATACCGCCATTCCCACCCCGGATGTGCTCGGCAGCATTGATGTTCCTGAAATCACGCCGGGCAACACTGCAACCGTCACCCTTGACGTGGCGGCCGACCAGCAGGCTCTGCAGAGTATGCGCAGCTGGGGTCCCAAGCCCCTGCAGTTGTCGTACAGTGCCGGAAACCAGCCGCCAACCATGCTCCCCAGCTTCCTGACCCGTTCTCCTGACGGGCTCGACACCGCGCAGACTCCGGCGATGAACCTCACCGTGGCGATGCCGCTGACCACCACTGACTGGCAGGTTGATTCCTCCGCGCTGTCCGGCCTTGTCTCCGAAGATGAGAGTGCATCCGCAGAGCCGGTGTTATCGGCGAACCAGCAGGAAACCACCACGGTCAAGGAACTCAACCAGACCTTGGCCAAACACCATAGCCTGCAAGTGGTGGCCGATCCGTTGTATTTCCAGGAACTCCCCTCCGATACCAGACCTGCCGTCGCGGGAGTCATGCAACCCGGTGATTTTGATGTCACGGCGTATGCGGCGCTGAACGATGCCGATGCCTATACCAGAGCCGGCATCGCCGACGAAGCATGGAACGCCGAACAGGCGCAGACGTTGTATGCTGTGGCCAAATCCACCGTCACGCCGACTGCCACCTATGCCTGGCAGGGATCCGGCACGTGGAGCCTGGACGCCCTGACCAAGGCCCGCGCTCAGGGATATACCGCCGTTATTGCGGATTCCACGTTTGACGGTGAGCAAACCGACACCGTGCATACCGGCACCTATGTGGTCAATACCTCCGCCGGAGACATCACCGTGCTCAAGGAACAGTCGGAACTCGGCACGTTGGCGCATGGCGAAGCTACCAGCGCACGGGCAACGGCCGAAGCCAGCGATGCGGGCAGGCTGGCCAGAATGCTCGCACAAAGCGCGTTCTATCAAATGGAACAGCCGTATGCCACCCGAAACCTGCTGATGACCTTCTCCAGGAATAGCAGCGCGTCATGGATCAATCAGGTCATGAGCGCTATGGAACAGGCATCGTGGCTGAATCTGACTGATCTGAACACTATGGCCGCTGCCGACCCATACAGCGTCAGCAGCGAGGTGAACCAGGACGACTCCAATGCCGCCGACGTCTCCCAAACCCGTGCCACCCTGGAGCAGCTTGCTTCAAGTCGTAAGGACATCCTGCGGCTCGCCACTTCCATACTGAAGAAGGGTCTTGATGAAGACGATGTCTCATCGTTGAACCCGCAGGCACTTGCCCGTCAAGATGCCAGTTCAACCGCCAGCCACACCAATGATCCCGCACAATGGGTGAGCACGCTGTTGAACGCGCATGACGACATCGCTCTGCATGCGTTCGCCGGCTCCAGCGATGCCGAGTATCAGAGCCAGATAGCCAAAGCCAACCGGACGTTCGCCGATACGGTGTTGGGCAGCGTGTACATCACCCCATCCGAATCGGTGTCGGTATTCAGCGAATCGGCCCAGATGCCGGTGACAGTAAGCAATAAGCTGCCTTACGCCGTCAGCGTCAAGGTCAATTCGATCACCGATTCCATGCAAATCGTGACCTCCCGTTCCAATGATGTTGTGATTCCCGCACGTAGTGAGGCTCAGGTGACCTTCACCATCCGTGTGTCCACTTCCGGCACCACCGTCGCACATGTGTCGTTGGCCGATCGGCACAACACCGCCTTCGGCAACACACAGGACACCACCATCACCAGTGTGCTGCGCATCAGCGATGCCAGTGGTTTCGTCATCATTGGTTTTGCAGTACTGCTGGGCCTCGTTGGTTTATGGCGCCAGTTCAACCGTAAGAAGGATCCTGACGAATGAGTTCTACCGTAGGCCGCAATTCCCTGATTATGGCCTCCGGTACCGCGGCTTCTCGCGTGACCGGCCAAATCCGCACTATTTTGCTGGCGGCAGCCATCGGCACTACCGGTCTGGCGGCCAATGCCTATCAGGCCGGTGCGATGATTCCGCAAACCGTGTTCACACTGGTGTCCGGCGGTATTTTCAATGCCGTGCTGGTGCCGCAAATCGTGCGCACGTTGAAGGAGAAGGACGCTCAGGAGCGACTGAACCGACTGATCACCCTGGCCATCGGCATTCTGCTGGCCGTCACCGTGGTGATGGCCGCAGCCACACCGCTGCTGGCGCGTCTGTACGTGGGCAGCAGCAATCATGAGATGATTGCCCTGACCACTGCGTTCACGCTCTGGTGCATGCCGCAGGTGTTCTTCTACGGCCTGTATACGGTGCTTGGTCAGATTCTGGCCGCCAAAGATCATTTTGCCTCCTATGCGTGGAGTTCCACCGGGGCCAACGTCATCAGCTGCGCCGGATTCACCGCATTCATCATGTTGTTCGGCAAGGCCAACGAACAACCGCTTGATTTCTGGACCTCGGGCAAAGTCGCGCTTACCGCAGGTACATGGACGCTCGGCGTGGCTTTTCAGGCACTGATCCTGTTCGTGCCGTTGATTCGCCTGGGCTTCAAATACCGTCCCAGTTTTGGCTTGACCGGCTTTGGTCTCAAGGCAATGGGACCAGTGGCGCTGGGATCGCTGGGTGTGGTGGCGATTACTCAGATTTCGGATATCGTGCTGACCCGAATCGCCACGCTGGCCCCACAGCGTGCGCATGAGCTCACCGGAGCCAGTCTGTACGACGTTGCCGGTAACGCCACCTACCAAAACGCCTTCACCCTGTACATCCTGCCGTATTCGCTGATTGCGGTATCCGTCTCCACCGCCGTATTCCCCCTCATCTCGCGGTCGATAGCAGCGCAGGACTTCCATGCGGCACGTCAGCAGCTGGGCAATGCGCTGTGCAACGTGGGGCTGCTGGTGCTGTTCTTTGCCTCGGCGCTGGTGGTCTACCCTGAACCAATCATTCGTGCGCTGCTGCCTTCGGTCTCGATGAATGAGACCGTGCTCATCGCCTACGCCCTGATTCCGCTGTCTTGCGGCATCCCCGCCATATCGGCGTTCCTGTTGATTCAACGTACTTTCTATGCCTTTGAGGATGGCCTACGCCCGTTCCTTGCCGCGGTATTGCAATACGGCTTCACCACGGCACTCATGATTGTCGGCATGCTGGTGCTTCCGCCGAATCGGTGGATCGTGGGTATTGCCTGTTCCGTATCCGCCGGTGTGCTATTGGCGCTGCCGTTCATGCTGTTTATGCTGCGCAAACGATTCGGCGGCAGCCTGGAAGGCAAGCCGGTTGTGCAGACATACGGCAAGGCGTTGGCAGCGGCCGTAATCGGCGGCGTTGTGGTCTGGCTGGCGAAAACCCCTGTTGCAGACCTCTTCGGTGCCTCCATCCAAGAGACCGGCGGCCAGATGAGCTGGCTGTCCGCATTGGGAATCTGCATCGTACTGACTCTCGTGCTGGCCGTGGTGTATATCGGCGTGCTCTGGGCACTGCGCGCCACACAACTGACCGATGCCGTCCACTCGATAACCGCCCGTTTCAGGCGAAAACCCGCCAACACATCCGTTGACGAACCGCAATCTGAAGAAGACAATAATAATGCTGATACTGCTGCGAGCATCATGCCTGAGGCCGATGGCATTCAGGCCAGTCCCACGGCTAGAATGTCAGCGATGACGAATGCTGATCACATGGAGCCTGACGAGCAGATGAAACCGCAATTGGGAGATACTATCCTTAACCGCTACACCTTGGTGTCTTCGTTGCGTAAGGAACCCGGCCTCGAGGCTTGGCAGGCCAATGATCGCGTGCTGGCAAAGGATTGCCAGCTGTTCCTAGTGTCCAATCGCAAGGCATTGGACACGGTCAACACCATTGCCGGCGAGCTTGCGGCCACCCGCCCCGAGCACTATGTGCCGGTGCTGAAGTACCGCGTACAGTCCGATGTGCTCATTGCCGTCACCGCAATGGACAGTGGCCTGTCTGTGGCCGATTACCGTGCCAGTGCCACCGGCGACATACTGAGCTACGACGCCATGCGCTCCATTCTTGGCGAAACCGTTCAGGCCATCCGCCCCATGCTGACCAGTACCGCCGGCACTGCCATGCTGACCACTGATACCGTGCGTCTCACTGCCTCCGGCATCGAGATTTCCGATGCTCCGTTCGCTCCGATTCTGGCAGATATGTCCGGCACCGATCCGGCAAACGATGATGGCGCCGAGCGTCATGCCGTGCGTCAGCTTGCTGCGTTGCTATATGCACTGCTCACCAACACGACCAGCCAGGTAGATCCGCAATTCGATCTGCATCTGCTTGGGCAGGATATTCCAAGCGAGTTCCGTGTTATTTGCAAGCGTGGCCTGGCATTGGCCGATGAAGGCGAGCAGGTCATGCCGATGGCCTCACTGGCCGAACTGGACGCACTGTTGGGTGATTGGAAGCCGCTGACTGAGCTGTCGAGCACTGACATCGCTCTGCCGACCACTGACGGCGAATCCTCCATCGTCAAGGTGCAGCTGCGCCCTACGGACGAGGCCGACATCGTTCCGATTCCTGATGACATTGTCACCAGCCAGCAGCTGCCTTCACTGTCCATCGCGGCACCTGCAGTGGCCGCTGGTGCTGAATCCGGCACCAATGGTCAGGCAGATGCTCATAGCATTTTCGACTTCAATTTCTCGCAAGCCTGGGAAAAGGAGAACCTCTCCGGCGAAGACACCGGAGACTGGTACAACCGACTGGCTCCGACCAACTCGACCGGTAACTCCCGGCTGACCGTGCCGATTCCCACCGCAGCCGGCGTGCCTGAGCCCACCGCTGCTGAGACCACCAGCCGTATTCCGATTTTTGATGCTTCCGGCCGTGAAATCCGCCCTGGTGAGGAGTCGCAGCGCGCGCTGGAGGAAGAGCAGGCACGTGCGGCGGAAGTCCAGTCCGTGCCGCCGAGCTTTATCCCGAAGGATCATCCCACTGGCAATGAGGATGATGCTCTGCCAGACGAGACGCTTTTTGGATCGATGACCACCAAGGTTGTTGCCATTATCGTGGCCGTGATTGTGGTGGTTGCCGCAGCGTTCTGGGCCATGCATGCGTTGCAGCGCAGTGGGGAAAACCCTGCAGATGCGGCGAACTCTTCTGAGAATTCGGAAGGCAATTGGCCGGATGTCAATGTGGATGATGTGCCGTTCGGTGAGGAAGATGGCACTTCCTCGTCCAAGGATTCCTCTACGCCTTCATCTCAGGAGAAGACCGAAACCAAGACAGAGACGGAGACGAACCCCAAGAAGGTCACCGAGGATAAGGACTCCCAGTCGGTGCCCAAGCCGCGTCACGAGAACAACACCGCCTTTACGGTGGCCAGCGGGAACTTCCTGTCTAACCCTGCCGGGCAGTCCGGTTACGGCTACCACGTCCATCTTGACCAGCCTCATGATGTGTACCGCATGAATATCACCATCCGCACATCTGGCGGCAAGGGCTATGTCCGTGCCAATACCACGGAGGATCCGACCCAAGGCGAACAGGTGGCCGAGTTTGTATTCGCCGAGGGCGGTACCACTGAGGTGAAGTTCGATAAGGTCGTCAACACACAGGATCTGGTTCTGTGGGTGCCGCTGGATAGCCTGCCGCAGAACCAGCTGTACATTCAGAAGGTTGAAGTCTTCTAAAAGTCGCGACTATGCCGGCAACGTCACGCTGTTGGCATAGAGGTGTCTATTGGCTTTCGGATGACGTATGCTGAATGCCATTGCGCCACATAACGTGCTGCCTGCCGCTACCGACGGCAGTCGGCTGCAGACTACATAATAGACACTGTGTCTAATTATTGGAGTGAGCACTGCACTTCATAACAGACGGAGGGGAATCATATGGAACATAACGTCATCATCATCGGCTCAGGTCCCGCTGGATACACAGCGGCCATCTACCTTGGTCGCGCCGGATTGAATCCTGTACTGGTCACCGGCGCTCTGGCCCCGGGCGGGCAGCTGGTGAACACCACGGAAGTGGAGAATTTTCCTGGTTTCCCTGATGGCATTATGGGTCCTGATTTGATGGATCGCATGCGCGATCAGGCTGAGAAATTCGGCACGCAGTTCATTGCCGATGATGTCGAATCCGTGGAACAGGTGGAGGCCGCAGATGCCGCTGACGCACCGCAGCCCCGGTACCGACTGAGCCTATCTGACGGCTCGGTGTTGGAATCTCGTGCCATTATTGTGGCCACCGGCTCGAATTTCCGTAAGCTTGGCGTACCTGGCGAACGCGAACTTTCCGGTCATGGAGTGTCGTACTGCGCCACTTGTGACGGTTTCTTCTTTAAGGACAAGCCCATTGTGGTGGTCGGCGGCGGTGATTCGGCGTTTGAAGAAGCACTGTTCCTGACCAGATTTGGCTCATCAGTCACGCTGATTCATCGTCGTGATTCGTTCCGCGCCTCCCAGATCATGGTGGACCGCGCACAGTCGAATCCCAAGTTGACCTTGCTGACCAATACCGTGGTTACCGCCATCCACGGAAGCGCCTCGGAAGCAAAGCCCGCCTCCCCGGCCATTACCATTGGCAGCCTGAAGCTGCCCGCGGCCACGGCTCCCCAAAACGTGAGCAGCATTGATATTCGTAATACGGCAACCGGTGAGACTGGGACTTTGGATACCAGTGCGGTATTCGTGGCCATCGGTCATACCCCGGCTACCGAGTTCATTGCCGATGTGGTCAGCACTGATGATGATGGATACATCACGGTTGCAGAAGCCGGTACACACACCAGCGCCCCTGGCGTTTTTGCCGCCGGTGATTGCGTGGATCGCACCTACCGTCAAGCCATTAGCGCAGCGGGCATGGGTTGCCGCGCCGCATTGGATGCCCAGCAGTATCTGACCGCATAGTTGGTAGAGCATTACTCAGTAATCAGATATACACAATGGCGCAGTACAGATGAATTCGTACTGCGCCATTGTGTATATCTGATATATCAGACGTGATGCCTTACAACCGTTTTATCTCACACCCACTTGCCGTCGGTGCTGGACTGATTGGGCACCAGCAACTGCAGGATGCGGTCCATATCTTCAGGGGACGAGAATACGATTTCAATACGGCCATGTTTGGCGCTGCCCTTGATGGAGACCTTGGTATCAAAATGATTTTCCAGGCTCTGCTGAACGGCGGATCCCATCCACGGATTAGTCTTTGAAGTCTTCGGCTTCTTAGGCTGCTCTCCCGAAGCAACGGCCATAGCCACGATTTCTTCCGTACTGCGAACCGACAATCCTTCCGCGATGATGCGAGATGCCAGCTTATCCATCGCTTCTGGACCGCTCAGACCCAGCAAAGCACGCGCATGGCCGGACGAGAGCACGCCAGCGGCCACTTTTTTCTGTACTGTTGCCGGCAGGTTCAACAAACGAAGCGTGTTAGCAATCTGAGGACGTGACTTCGAAATCGATTTCGACAGCTGCGCTTGAGTCAGACCAAACTCCTTAATCATCTGCTGATATGCAGCTGCTTCTTCCAGAGGATTCAATGCCACACGATGCAAATTCTCCAGCAAGGCATCACGGAGCATATCGTCGTCCGTGGTGGTTTTCACGATGGCTGGAATCGTGGTCAATCCAGCCAGCTGAGAAGCGCGCCAGCGGCGTTCGCCCATGATCAGTTCATAGGGGCTGTCCAGATGGCCAGTGAACGGGTTCGTTGAAGACTGCTCGCCGGGCTGTGCTTGTTTGGCCTCGGCAATCTGCTCACTGGGACGACGACGCACCACGATGGGCTGCAATACACCCACTTCTTTGATGGAAGCGGCAAGCTCATTGAGTTCGTCTTCGTCGAAAATCGTACGCGGCTGATGCGCATTAGGGCCGATTTCCTGCAAGCTGAGTTCAGCGAGATAGCCGCCTTCAACGGGCTTCAGTTCCTCTGGAGCCTCTTGTTTGTTGGCCTTATCCTCAGCCGCATGCTTGTTCTTCGGTGTTTCACGTGAAACATTGTTCGATGATTTCGTTGCGGCTCGAGTGGTTGGCTTATCGTCACTGCCGAAGAATAGGTCACTCGGATGTGCGATATCGTCCAACGCGGGCATGGCCGCTCGCTTGCCACCAGTTTTCTTGACAGCAGCTCCCTTCTTGGGCTGTGATGGAGTCGTTGCGGTCTTGGACTTAGGCTTCACCGCTTCATTTGGTGCCTTCGCGAGCTCCGCGGGATCCTCCTCCCCTGGCAATGCAGGGAATAACGCGCCAAGTCCTTTACCGAGTCGTGATTTGGTTGCCATTACTTCCTCCTCGCATCAATGGCTTCAAGCACATGCTGTGAACGTCGAGCGATTTCCAATGCCGCTTCGCCATATGCTATGGCACCTATGCCGCGGGGATCATAGGCAATAACAGGCTGTGAAAAGCTCGGAGCTTCCGATATCTTCACCGATCGGGGAACGGTGGTATCCAGGACAATATTGGGGTAATGGGACTTGACCTCACCATAAACCTCACGGCTTAACAGTGTACGGCGGTCGAACATCGTGACCAGCATGGTGGAGACCAGCAGAACCGGATTGAAATGCTGCTGCACCAGGCCGATGGTGTTGATCAGCTGGCCCAATCCCTCCAACGCATAGTATTCGGCTTGAATGGGGATCAACATCTCAGTGACCGCGCACATGGCGTTAATTACCAGCAAACCCAAGCTCGGAGGACAATCGATGAACACGTAATCGTACGCGGTATCTGTCTGTTCCAGAAAACGATCGAGCGCTTCTTTCAGCAACGTGTTACGATTCGGTAAGTCCGCCACTTCAAGTTCGGCACCGCTCAAATCGATGGACGCAGGAACCACATCGAGCGAAGGAAAATCAGCGCTTGTCGTGATGACATCCGCGATTTCCGCTCGCCCTTCAATTACATCATAAATCGACCTATCTCCTGAAGAATGTGAAACAGCAAATGCCGTTGACGCATTGCCCTGGGGATCCATATCAATGACCAACACATGCGCTCCGTGCTGAGCCAGCGCTGCAGCAAGGTTTACCGTCGACGTGGTCTTACCGACGCCGCCTTTCTGATTGGCCACGGCGATCAAGCGTGTCCGTCTCGGCTTGGGAAAGGAGGCATGGGTCAAAGCGTCATATCGGGAGCTTTCGTCGGCCATCTGACTACCCAGCGCAGAACTCTGCCCATCAAAAATACGACGGAGGGTTTCGGAAGGCGATTCCATCATTGTGTCATGATGATCGTCTGCTGTCATCGTTCCTCCTTATTCAATGTACGTTCCAGTGTTCCTATTCGTATGGACATGATTTGTGTTATCCACATCCCCTATCCCCTATTGTGGATAAGTGTGGACAAGTGGATAATCACAACGGTCACATCTACAATCCACCATCGCAAAAGTGAGGTTTTTCAACGGTTTTCACCGATACCCACCATAGGGGATAGAGTTGTGGATAACTCAATTCATGAAGTACAAATGTGGATAACTTCAACATCGGTACCATCATCAACGTTTGTCAACAATTACCACATGTGTCGGTTCCAGACCTGGACCGACCTCCGCTTCCACCACTCGGGGACGACGGCCACCATAGCGTGAAATCTGGCCACTGGCTTTGTCCAGTTCCGCTTGTGCCGAACGACCCTTGAGCGCAATAAGCCGACCGGTGGGTTTCAGCAGAGGCAATGTCCATCCAGAAAGCTTGGTCATCGGTGCCACTGCACGGCAGGTCACCACTGCAAAAGGATGCATCTCGCGCTTGCGAACCCTATTGATCACTTCATCGGAACGACCACGGATAATAGATACATTCTTCAACCCCATCAAATCAACGCACTCGGCAAGCCATTCAACACGGCGTTCCATCGGTTCAATCAGCGTAAAACTGCACTCCGGCAAGCAACACGCCGTCACCAGCCCAGGGAAACCTCCACCACTGCCAACGTCAGCAACGGTTCTAAAACGAGCTCCATCTGTGGCCTTGCGCACATAAGGAACTATCGCTGCGGAATTGAGAATGTGACGTTCCCAAATAATGTCCACATCACGAGGTCCAATCAAGCCGCGAGGTTCTCCCTCTTGGGAGAGCTTGTCATGGAATCTCTCTAATCGGGGTAAAGCATCCCCCAATACACGGGCCAGCACCGGCGATTCCTGTAACTCATCCACCATGACAGTCCCCTCCTATGTTTCACGTGAAACATGTGGCATAACTTGAGGCGCCGCTTATAACGACGCCTCACATATCACCGCACAGAAAACTTCAGCATATACCTTTGTGGTGCAGGTGTATACTCACTCCTGATCGTCGACCTCTTCTTCTTCGACGTTATCTTCGTTCTTGTTACGAAGATATACGGTCACATAACGATGCGGTTCTTCACCATGGGAGCGAGACTTCAGACCTTCATCACGCACCACGTCATGAACGACTTTACGCTCAAAGGAATTCATCGGCTTCAGATCCATCGGTTCGCCGCTCTCTTTAACGGCATCAATAGCATCGAGAGCCACATCGCGCAGGTGCTGGCGCTTACGCTTCAGGAAACCATCCACGTCCACAATCAGGTGAGAACGTTCGCCGGTCTTCTGCTGCACAGCCAGACGAGTAAGCTGCTGCAAGGCATCAACCACTTCACCATTGCGACCAATCAGATGTTTGATGTCCGTATCGTCATCAGCGACAATCTGAACAGTTGGGCGGTTGTTACGAACACCCATTTCGATATCGCCCTCATAGTCGGCGATATCCAGCAAGCCTTCAAGGTAATCGGCAGCGATGTCAGCCTCTTCGTTGAGCTGATCAATCGACGTCACGTCATCCTGTGCCATACGCTACTCCTTCATGTCAGGTCTGATTCTCAAGTCTAAGCCCTGCTCCCCCGAACAGGATTGGTTAGTGTCGGGGCGTGTCCGATGTTTCACGTGAAACATCGGACACGCCCCCGTCCTCATTATTTCTTTCTGCGCTTACGAACCGGCTGTTGCCTCTGGAATCCTTGGTTCGCCTTACGCGCGGCTTCTTCCTTAGCCTTAGCCAAAGCCTCCTCTTCAAGGGAAGGAAGACCGGCCTTTTCACGACGAGCATTCTCGTTGCGATGGTCACGCTTTTCCTTATCTTCTGCGGCAGGAGAACCTGGAGTCGGGAAGCAATACACCTGCCACAGCGTACGGCACAAGTTGCAAACGTTGTTGGTCAGCCAGTACACCAACACGGCGAACGGGAAGGAAGCACCCGAGAAGATGTACATCACCGGGAAGAGCCACAGCATGGCCTTCTGCATGGTCTCGGTCTGCTTGTTCATCGAAGCAGCTGCCATGTTGCGCTTCATGTTGATGTACTGCATGAGCCACAAGCAGAAGCACATCAGGAACACAAAGACACCGATGACCACCTTGCCGGCAGTAGCTGCACGGGTGAAGTTATCAGTCACACTGACAATGCCGAACACATCGGTCTGGGTGAACTGCTTGGCGGTGGCCACATCAAAGGCACCGAGCGGATCTCGCTTGCCGTTGGCGATGTATGGAATGGCGGACAGCGTGTAGAACATGGACATGAACACCGGGCCCTGAATGAGCATCGGCAGGCAGGAACCTGCCGGATTGACGTTATTGTCCTGGTATAGTTTCATGGTCTCACGACTCATGGCTTCCTTGGAAGCCTGATCCGTCTTGCCCTTGTACTTGTTCTGAATGCGCTGCATCTTCGGCGCCAATGCCTGCATCTTGCGCATCGACTTTATCTGCTTGTAGAACAGCGGGAAGATACACGCCTGCACCACCAGCACCAGGATGATAATGGCAAGAATCCAGGAGACGCCGACCGGGCTCATGCCCAACATGACAAAGAAGTCATGCACGATCTTCATGATCCAAGTCTGCAGCCACTCAACAGGGGTCAGAATCTTGTACAGGAATCCCCAGAACCCGCTATCCAGCAGGAATTGGTTTTGATTGATCATCGTTGGGCCTCTCTTTGGGTTGTGGCCAATGGCGTCAGTCGAGGCTCCTCATGAGCCTTCGACCACGAAAATCGATAAAAAATGGAATAACGTTGCGGCACGTCGTCAATTCCCCCACGGCTCCACGGCCTGCAACGAAGCAATCGCAATACGGCAAGCACTCCGCCTTTGCAAGCGCCATACCGTTCAAAAGCCTCAATGGCATAGTTTGAACATGTCGGGTAATACTTGCAACAGGGCGGTCGGTTCGCAGAAATGTGACGCTGGTACCAACGCACACCACGAATCATTACCGCCCTGATGGAAGTAGACATGTGTCATTCCGCCTTACGAGCCACTTTGGCAAAGCCGGTGGCAAACTGCTCATCCAGAGATGAGAATGATGCGGATGCCGCACTTGGTTTTGCGCGCACCACGATATCGCAGTGAGGCGGCAGGCTCTCTTCATGAGCCTTAGCCAGAACCCTGAACCTGCGCTTCACCGTATTACGGGTAACCGCATTGCCCACCGATTTGGAGACAGCCAAACCCAGACGACGATACGTCGTCCGATCATCAGATTGATGATCATTACGCATCAGGTAATGCACAATGATGTCTTTGCCACCCACTTTGCGCCGGCGTTTAAGTACGGCGACGAAATCACGATGGCTTTGCAGCCGCTCCACCTCGACAGCCTCGAGGAACTGATCCGAGGGATCAGGCGGACAGGCTCTTGCGGCCCTTGGCGCGGCGACGGTTAATCAGCGCGCGACCGGAACGAGTGCGCATACGCACACGGAAACCGTGCTTCATGTGACGACGACGGTTGTTCGGCTGGAACGTCCTCTTCATATCAATTGCTCCTAGGTCTATTTGGCAACGCTTCGCGCTGCCCTCACGTGAGTCAAGCTATACCAACCTACTCTGACCCCTACCCTCAAGTCAAAATACGTCAAGAGTTTTCACATTTCGACACGTCGAGGAAATCTCGGCTCACCTCTTTGAATCGGCATAAACTCAACCATCTCACCCCAAAAGTTATCCACAAATTACATGTATGTTATTCACATTTGAGCAATTCCAACACGCGACTCGGTGGATAACTTCCTCACATCGGAGTAAACATTATCTACGTAATTCATTCGTTGAGTAGTTCAGAAGGGGCCGACCATGGTTGATGTTTCCGGTGACCCCACAATCGAAGCTGCCCATATTTGGTCAAACACACTTACCCTTCTTAAGCGCAACAGCACTCTGACCGCACGAGAGAAGGGATGGCTTGAGGGAATAGTTCCTGAAGGTGTGTTCGGCTCAACCATCGTGCTGTGTGTGGATAACAATGACACACTGCAGGCCATTCAAGGCAATCTCAACGAATCATTGTTGCAAGCACTGCACACCGCAACCGGTGAGAACATGTTCCCCGCGTTCAAAGTAGTGCCGCGCAGTGAACCGCAACCGGTCTCCCCTTATCCAACGAATGCTTCGCCGACTCTCACTGATTTCGGCAAGGAACCGTATGGCGCGCCGGAACCTGTGATTCCTGCTGTTGAACAGCAGTTCTCTGTGCCGCAGCAAAAAATGAATCGCGATCCGGAAACTCATCTCAATAAGAGTTTCACTTTCGATTCGTTTGTTCCCGGTGACTCTAATCGCTTCGCGCGAACTGTTGCATTGGCTGTGGCAGAGGGATCAGGCCAGGATTTCAATCCGTTGTGTATTTATGGCGGTTCCGGTTTGGGCAAAACACATTTGCTCAACGCCATCGGCAATTACGCCTTGGTAAAGGATCCCGGCCTGAAGGTTCGATACGTCACTTCCGAGGAATTCACCAACGACTTTATTGACGCTCTGCAAAATACCAATCAGAGTCAAGGCCAGATAGCGGAATTCAACCGCCGATATCGCCAGGTAGATGTGCTGCTTATTGATGATATTCAGTTCCTAGGCGGCAAGGAAGCCACTCTGGATCAGTTCTTCCATACGTTCAATTCGCTGCATCAAGCGAATAAACGCATTGTCATTGCGTCTGATGTGGCTCCAAAAAACCTGAAAGGTTTTGAGGCTCGACTGATTTCCCGCTTTGAATCCGGCCTGACCGTGGATGTCAAGCCGCCGGATTTGGAGACACGTATCGCCATTCTGCGCATGATTGCCGCAATGAACGGATCGAAGATTCCCAATGACGTTCTGGATCTTATTGCCGAACGTTTCACGGAGAATATACGTGAATTGGAAGGCGCGCTGACCCGCGTCACCGCCGTTGCCTCGCTGAGCAACCAGCCGGTGACCCGCGCTTTGGCGGAGCAAACGCTTCAAGACTTCTTTACCACCGATGTGGAAATCAAGCCCACCGACATCATCGGTCAAGTGGCAAAGTACTTCCACTTGACGTTTGAGGATATCGTCGGCTCATCACGTACCAAGAACGTGGTGATTCCCCGACAGATAGCCATGTATCTCGCTCGCGAGATGACCAGCATGAGCCTGATGGATATCGGCGAGGTGTTTGGAGGTCGCGATCACACTACGGTAATGCATGCTTGCACCCGTATTGGCGACAAAATGCAGCAGAAACAGGAAATCTATAACTACGTTATGGAACTGACTGTGCGTTTGAAGCAGAACGCAGACTGAGTATGCCTATGGCTTCCTTTACGGGAGCCATTTTTTTATATCTGCGCATATCCGAGAGAATCGTTCCTGAAGACCGATTTTGGCACTTTTTCAAACCGAGCCAGAAAAAGTGCCGAAAACCGTCCTCAGAATCGATTCTCCTCGCCGATAATCATGTTCAACACGCCGTGCAAAGACCCAATAATCATGAAAGTTATCCACATAGTTGTTCACAAATGTGGGCAAACTCGGCGGATAACTCGTGGATTACCCACTATTTTTCGGTGGAAAATTGGTGCATAACATGGTCTTCTGTGTGGAAAACTTAACAATTGACTTTTTCCTGTGGATAAGTCGCCTATTTATCCACACGCTATACAGAAGTTATCCACAACACTCCCCAGTGGATAAGCCGTTACCGCAGTAGCCCTCCATCCACTTATCCACACTATCCACCGCACTTATTACGACGATTACTTACTTGCATACATAAGATCACCGTCATGGTGATAATCGGCCGCATCAAGCACGCAAGCAAAAGAACCAACCAACCGCTAGAATGTTCTTCAGCAAAACCGACGAAGGGAACAACCTGACATGAAAGTCGAAATCGATACCGCCGCATTGGCTGATGCCGTGGCCTGGACCTCCCGCGTCATTGACGCTCGTCCCTCCAACCCAATTCTCGCTGGCGTAAAACTTGAAGCCATTGACGGCACCCTGCAGTTCTCTGCATTCAATTACGAGATTTCCGCTCGTCACCACATCGAAGCTGGTGTTGATGAAGTCGGTTCCGCTCTGGTTCTGGGCAAGCTTCTGGCTGATATCACCAAGTCGCTGCGTTCCGAAAAAACCTACCTGACCACCGATGGCTCCACGCTAACCATCACCTCTGGCAAGTCGAAGTTCACGTTGCAGCTCATGCCCGATGCCGAATACCCTGATTTGCCGGTTGTGCCGCCTATGCTCGGCCAAGTTGATGCCCAAACTTTCGTCCAAGCCGTGAACCAGGCATCCGTCGCCGTCTCCCGCGAAGAAAACCGTCCGGTACTGACCGGCGTGCGCATGCAGTTCCAGGACGACAAAGTCATCATGACCTCCACCGACCGCTTCCGTTTGGCTCGTGCCGCGTTCACCTGGACCCCGCAAGACGCCAATGTGGACACCATCACCCTAGTGCGTGGCTCTTTGCTCAAGGACGTGGCTCGTTCTCTGGACGAACACCAGAACATCCGCCTTGATTTCGATGCCGATAACCCCACGTTGCTCGGTTTTGAAAATGCCGGTCGCGTATCCACTTCGCAGCTCATCGACGGTGAGTTCCCGGCTGTCGACCGCTTGTTCGCCGATGAATACCCGATTCAGGCCGTAGTGAACAAACAAGATCTGCTTGACGCCATTAGCCGTGTGGCTCTAGTCGCCGAGCGCAACGCCCCGATCCGCATGATGTTCACCGGCCAGGAGCTCGCCTTGTCCGCCGGTTCCGCCGACGAAGCGCAAGCCAATGAAACACTCGATATCGATATGGATGGCGACGAAATCACCGTGGCATTCAACCCGTCCTACCTCAAGGAAGGTTTGTCCGCGATTGCCGAGCCGTTTGTACGCATCAAGATGACCACGCCGGTCAAGCCGGTGGAATTCAACGGGCAGCAGGAAGCCGATTCCGATGAATCGATGGACTACCGCTACCTGCTGGTGCCGATGCGCTTTAACAGCTGACGCAGAATCTCTCACATACTGCACATGCATATCTCCCGTCTTGCACTCGACCACTACCGCTCATGGAGCCAGGTAGTGGTCGATTTCGTACCAGGAGTCAATATCCTGGTCGGCAAGAACGGCTTGGGCAAAACCAATCTGGTGGAGGCCGTTGAAGTGCTCTCCACCGGAGCTAGTCATCGTGCCTCCAGCATGCTGCCGCTTATCGAACGCGGCCAAACCACTGCCACTATTCGCGCCAACGTAGTAGACGACGATGGGCAAAGCACCACGTATGAGGCATCGATTCATGCTCGCGGCGCGAATCGGGCACGCATCAATTCAGGAACCTCGCTCTATTTACGCGATATCATCGGCCGTATTCCCAGCGTTTCGTTTACTCCTGAAGACCAGAGATTGGTATCGGGTGATCCTGGTGCCCGGCGAACGTTGCTCAACCAAGCCGGAGCCCTGCTGGAACCCGGCTATATGCAGTCGTTGCATCAATTCACACGCATCGGCAAGCAGCGCGCCACGTTGCTGAAGCAGCTTGGCGCCAGCGCGAATACTGGGCAACCGGTGGATGCCGTATTAAGCGGTTTGGAAATATGGACCGGACAGTTTATCGAAGCAGGTGTGGAACTGACCCGTATGCGTGCGAGAGTCATCGACTTGCTGGCTGAGCCGTTTGCCGCGCTGTACGCTGAGTTGACTGGCAACGATGACACCGTCAGCCTGACGTATGCGCCGTCATTTGACGAAGTGCTGATGCAAGACGATCCACGATTGAGCATCAGTGAACATTTCCAGCGCATCTACCCTGGAGAAGTGGCTCGAGGCGTCAATCTTATCGGCCCTCAACGTGACGATTTGACCCTGAATCTTGCTGATATGCCAGCCCGCGAATTCGCCTCGAACGGCGAGATATGGACCATGGCGCTGGCCTTGAAAATGGCGCTATTCCAAGTGATACGCCAGAGATTGGGCCTTAAGCCCATCGTTATCCTTGATGATGTGTTCGCCCAGCTTGACGACAACCGTCGTACCCAGATTCTGGATTTTGCGCGCCGGCAAGATCAGGTGCTTATCACCGTGGCGTCAGAAGGCGATGTGCCCACGCATGAATCGGACAATGTGCTTGATATTGCGCAATTGATGCCATCCGCCGCGCAGTCTGGGGGCGGGAGCGAGGCACAATCATGAAGCCTCCCATTGCCTGTCAGCTGCATGTGGACGAAACCAAACTACCCGCAGAAATATTTGAACGTCTCTCTCACCGCGGGGCGATACTGAAAGACCGACGCCGCAGACGCGAGGAAGCCTTTGAGAACTTCGGCAAGCCCGGCCGTGATCCGGCCGAGTTGGGCAGCGTGATGAGCTCAATCGCAGGCGGTGGCGTATGGGCTGCGAACATGAAATTGGCGCAATTGCGCAACCATTGGGATCAGGTGGTAGGCGAGGCAATCGCCAATCATTCGGCAGTCGCTGATTTCACCGATGGAGTCTTGACTATTCGTGCCGAATCCACAGTGTGGGCCACTCAACTGACCTATTTGATTCCGCAACTGACCGATACCATTCGCAGGAATCTCAAAGGACTGACCATCAACGAAATCAGAGTCACCGGTCCGGCGGTCGGATACAGCCGGAAATGGGCCCGGCGTCGATAACACCCTAGAATAGGGGAAATTCGTAGAAGCCCCGCTATGGCGCTCGTCGTAGTAGACGAGTAGAATCACATGCAATATGGTCAAATGGCTGGAAGAGCCCTTTACGGGCCTCATAAGCCATATCGCCTCTGCAAATGACCTTCATTACAGAGGTTGACCCCGTAGTCACGGAAGGAAGCCTGTTGGCAGAAGAAACCAGCAAAGAGGAGCAGCTGAAGGCGGCTGCGGAACGCATCAACAATGCGGAATTGACCGAAGGCGAGCTTGACGAATCCATGGCTCCCGAGCATTATGAGGCCTCTGACCTTCGAGTGCTTGAAGGTCTTGAAGCCGTGCGTATCCGTCCAGGTATGTACATCGGCTCCACCGGTCCGCGTGGTTTGCACCACTTGGTCTACGAAATCGTCGATAACTCGGTCGATGAGGCGCTGGCTGGATATGCCAGCCATATTGAAGTCACTATCCTGCCGGACAACGGTATCCGCGTGGTGGACGATGGCCGAGGCATTCCGGTTGATGAGGTTCCTGGCGAAGGCGTCTCCGGTGTTGAAACCGTGATGACCAAGCTGCACGCCGGCGGCAAGTTTGGTGGCGGCGGCTACGCGGTGTCCGGCGGTCTGCACGGCGTGGGCATCTCCGTGGTGAACGCCCTGTCCACTCACGTGGACATCGAAGTGCGCCGTCAGGGCTTCCACTGGACCCAGACTTATGTCGACCAACATCCGGTTGCGCCGCTGAAACAGGGCGAGCCGATGGCCGAGGACGAATCCACCGGTACATCCGTGACCTTCTGGGCCGACCCGAAGATCTTTGAAACCACCATCTATGATTTCGAGACGTTGCGTTCCCGCTTCCAACAGATGGCCTTCCTGAACAAGGGCCTGAAGCTTAGCCTGACCGACGAACGCGTCACTGACCAGGCCGGCGACGAAGTGGCCGGCGACGCCGAAGGCGAGCCCGGTGAGAAGCACCAAACCGTCACCTACCAGTACCTCAACGGCATCAAGGATTACGTCGACTACCTGGTCAAGGTGCGCAAGGCCACACCGGTGGAAGAGGATGTCATCAGCTTCGAGGCCGAAGACCTCAAGCTCGGCATTTCCGCTGAACTCGCCATGCAGTGGACTACCGCCTACTCCGAGGCTGTGCACACCTTTGCGAACACGATTTCCACCACTGAAGGCGGCACCCACGAGGAGGGCTTCCGTGCGGCACTGACCTCGCTGGTCAACCGTTACGCGCGTGACAAGGCCATCCTCAAAGACAAGGACGAGAACCTGTCCGGCGACGACGTGCGTGAAGGCCTGACGGCCGTGATCTCCGTCAAACTCACCAACCCGCAGTTCGAAGGCCAGACCAAGACCAAGCTCGGCAACTCCGAAGCCAAGACCTTTGTGCAGCGCGTGATGACCGACAAGCTCGGCGACTGGTTCGACGCCCACCCTGCCGAGGCCAAGAACATCATTCAGAAGGCCATCGAAGCCTCCCGCGCCCGTCTGGCCGCCAAGAAGGCCCGCGAAAACACCCGCCGCAAGTCCATCTTCGAGTCCGCCGGCATGCCCGACAAGCTCAAGGACTGCCAGTCCTCCAACCCGGAAGAGTGCGAGCTGTTCATCGTGGAGGGTGATTCCGCAGGCGGTTCCGCCATTCAGGGCCGCAACCCGATCACACAGGCCATCCTTCCGCTGCGAGGCAAGATCCTCAACACCGAACGTGCCAGCCTGGACCGTATGATGAAGTCCGACACCATCGAATCGCTGATCACCGCGGTCGGTGGTGGCTACGGCGAAGACTTCGACATCTCCAAGGTGCGCTATCACAAGGTCATTATCATGGCCGATGCCGATGTGGACGGTGCGCATATCGCCACCCTGAACCTGACGCTGTTCTTCCGCTACATGCGTCCGATGATCACCGCCGGTTACGTGTACGTGGCCATGCCGCCGCTGTACCGCTTGAAGTGGACCAAGGGTCCGCACGACTTCGTGTACACCGACGCCGAGCGTGACCGTGTGCTTGCCGAAGGCAAGGCCAACGGCCGCCAGCTGCCCAAGGGCGAAGGCATTCAGCGCTACAAGGGTCTGGGCGAGATGAGCTATCAGGAGCTGTGGGAAACCACCATGGATCCCGAACACCGCATTCTGAAGCAGGTACACATCGAGGATGCGGCCGCAGCCGACGAGACCTTCTCGATGCTGATGGGCGACGAAGTGGAACCGCGCCGCCTCTTCATCCAGCGCAACGCCAAGAACGTGCGTTGGATCGACGCGTAAAGGAATCCTCCGCAAGCGGAGGACACAATTCCTTGGCTCCCCTCTTTGAGGGGAGCTGTCGAACGCAGTGAGACTGAGGGGAGCAGTCACTGCGACATGGACTCCCCTCGGTCAGCTTTGCTGACAGCTCCCCCTCAGAGAGGGGAGCCAGATAGGACTAAAGGAACGGTATAAGTGGCAGACGAAACAAACAACACCGGTGACGAACAGTTCACCCCGGATGGCTCGATGGAGCCGTTGAGCCCGCAGGAAGCGGACACCACTGACTACGGTCTGATGGAAAGCGGCGAACGCATCCAGCGCAAGGATTTGCAGCAGGAGATGCGCGAATCCTACCTAGCCTACGCCCTTTCCGTCATCGTGGAACGTGCTCTGCCGGACGTGCGCGACGGCATGAAACCCGTGCACCGCCGTGTGATCTACGCGATGTACGACGGCGGCTATCGCCCCGACCGCGGCTACAACAAGTGCTCCCGCGTGGTCGGCGACGTCATGGGTAAATACCATCCGCACGGCGACTCCGCCATCTATGACACTTTGGTGCGCATGGCCCAGTCCTGGTCGATGCGCAACCTGCTCGTCGACGGTCAGGGTAACTTCGGTTCCCCTGGCGACGACCCTGCCGCCGCCATGCGTTACACCGAATGCCGTATGGCCCCGCTGGCCATGGAGATGGTGCGCGACATCGACAAGGACACCGTCGACTTCGTGCCCAACTACGACGGCAAAACCCAGGAACCGACTGTATTGCCGGCCCGCTTCCCGAACCTGCTGGTCAACGGCTCCGCCGGCATCGCCGTGGGTATGGCCACCAATATTCCGCCGCACAACATGCGCGAGGTGGCCGAAGGCGTGCACTGGGCGCTTGAGCATCCGGACGCCAGCCGCGAAGAGCTGCTGGAAAACCTGATTCGCATCATCAAGGGACCGGACTTCCCCACCGGCGCCACTATCCTCGGTCACAAGGGCATCGAACAGGCCTACCGCACCGGCCGTGGCCTCATCACTATGCGTGCCGTGGTCAACACTGAGGAGATCAACGGCCGCATGTGCCTGGTGGTCACCGAGCTGCCGTACCAGGTCAACCCGGATCGTCTGGTCGTCTCCATTCGTGAGGCCGTGCGCGACGGCAAGATTCAGGGCATCGCCGACATGCGCGACGAAACCTCCGGCCGTACAGGCCAGCGCCTCGTATTGGTGCTGAAGCGTGACGCCGTGCCGAAGGTGGTGCTGAACAACCTGTACAAGCACTCCCAGCTGCAGCAGACCTTCGGTGCCAACATGCTGGCCCTGGTCGACGGCGTGCCGCGCACGCTGAGCCTGGACGCCTTCATCCGCCATTGGGTGAACCACCAGCTCGACGTGATCGCCCGCCGTACCGCATACCTGAAGCGTGAAGCCGAGGAACGCGACCACATCCTGCAGGGCTACCTCAAGGCTCTCGACATGCTGGACGAGGTCATCGCCCTGATCCGAGCCTCCGAAGACACCGATACCGCCCGTACCGGTTTGATGGAGCTTCTGGACATCGATCAGGTGCAAGCCGATGCCATCCTAGCCATGCAGCTGCGCACGCTGACCCGCATGAACCGCGACAAGATCGTGGCCGAACACGAGGAATTGCAGCGCAAGATCGCCGACTACATCGACATTCTTGCCAAGCCGGAACGCCAACGCAAGATCATCGGTGACGAACTCGACGAGATTGTGGGCAAGTACGGTGACGAACGCCGTACCAAGATCCTGCCGTTCTCCGGTGAGATGAACGTCGAAGACCTGATCGCCGAAGAGAACGTGGTGGTCACCGTGACCCACTCCGGCTTCATCAAGCGCACCAAGGCCGACGAATACCGCGCCCAGCACCGTGGCGGCAAGGGCATCAAGGGCACCAAGCTGCGCGAGGACGACGTGGTGGATCACTTCTTCCTGACCTCCACGCACAACTGGCTGCTGTTCTTCACGAACAAGGGTCGCGTCTACCGCATCAAGGCCTATGAGCTGCCCGAGGGTTCTCGTGATTCCAAGGGCCAGCACGTGGCTAACCTGCTGCAATTCGCGCCCGACGAGTCCATCCAGGCCGTGCTGTCCATCCCGAACTACGAGGTGGCCAAGTATCTGGTGCTCGCCACCCGTTCCGGCAAGGTCAAGAAGACCCCGCTGGCCGAGTACGACTCCCCGCGTCAGGGCGGCCTCATCGCCGTGCGCCTGATGGCCGACGAGAACGGCGAGAATGCCGACGAGCTGATCGGTGCCGCGCTGTGCAACGCCGAGGATGACATCATCTTGGTCTCCAAGCTCGGCATGAGCCTGAAGTTCCAGGCCAACGATGAGCAGCTGCGCCCGATGGGTCGTCAGACTGCCGGTGTGCAGGGCATGAAGTTCCGCGAGGGCGACGAGCTACTGGCCATGGATGTGGTATGGGGCGACTCCGACAAGGATCTGTTCGTAGTGACCAACGAAGGCTTCGCCAAGCGTACGGCCATCAGCGAATACCGCCTGCAGGGCCGTAACGGCCTGGGCATCAAGGCCGTGCAGCTGGTCGAAGGCCGCGGCTCTCTGGTCGGCGCGCTCGTGGTGTCCGAAGACGATCAGGTCATGGCCATCATGAAGTCCGGCAAGGTGATTCGTTCCAACGTGGACGAGGTCAAGCGCACCGGGCGCAACACCCAGGGTGTTACCTTCGCCAAGCCTGATAAGGGCGACGAAATCCTTTCCATCGCACGCAACGAAGAAAAGGATGACCCCGAAGAGGAGATCGCCGACAACGGCACTGCCGAAGCAGGCCAGTCCCCCGCCGAACCGGTGAACGAGTCCAACGAGACCGCACAATCCGGTGAGAATGTGAACAACGTGGACGAGGCGTGAGCCGAGTCCCGAAAGGCTGGTAGCCTCACTAACAGCAGAGGCTACCAGCAGGCTCTTAAGGAGAAACGATGAACGATCAGTTCGACAACAACGAGTCCGAGGTGATTCAGCCCAATATCGACAATACGGTGAATGATATGGTGACACCTGAACCCGTTCGGGAGGCACCGCGCAAGGCCCGTTCTGTTTCCAGCGAGCCGGAAGAGGTTACCAGCAGCCCGAAGACTGTTCGTCCGGCAGCTCGTCGCAGCACTCCACGCGCCCGCCGCATGAGCCTGTCCCTGACCCGTGTGGATGCTTGGTCCGTGGCCAAGGTGACATTCATGCTTTCGATTGCCGGCGCCATTATCCAGATTGTCGCCGCAGCCGTCGTCTGGCTGCTGCTCGATTTGGTCGGTGTATTCAGTCAGATTACCCAGATTGTTTCTTCCACTGGCTTGGATGCTGGCGGTCTTGATCTGAAGAATGTGCTGTCCCTGACCACCGTGGTGTCTGGTGTGACCATCTTCTCCATTATCGAAGTGGTGATTTTCACCATTCTGGCCACCATTATTGCGTTGATTTACAACGTGGTCAGCTCGCTGGTCGGTGGCGTGCACGTCACCCTCGGCGATGACTGAGTTTTAGCTATACCAACAAAACTCCCCTCAGTCCGATTCATGGACTGAGGGGAGTTTCGTATATTCATAGTCATTAGTGCTTGGCCGGCACAAAACTTTCGCGGGCGACCAGCTTGGTCGAAAGCATGGTGTGGCAGGTGATGTCATCATTGAAACTGATCGACTGGGAAAGCATCAGCAGCGCGTTTCTGGCTAATGCCGTCTGATCGATGGCATACGTGGTCAGCGGCGGTGAAATGTACTGGGCGATGGACTGGTTGTTGATGCTGATGATGCTGACATCGCGCGGCACCAAAATGCCGGCCTTGGTAAAGGCCTGAATCACGCCCACAGCCAGGGAATCAGTGGCCACGATAAAGCAGTCAGGCATATTGCTGCCGAGCTTGGCCACAATCGTTTCGCCGTGCTTGCGGCCGGTTTCCACGCTGACCTGGCCGCCGGTAAATATCAGCCCTGCGGTTTCCAGGCCAAGGCGTTCGCACCAGTCGCGGTATGCCATCGTACGGATGTCTTCGGGGTACTCGTAGGTGCCCATCATGCGGCCTTCGCCGCCGATAAATCCGATTCTGGTCATGCCGCGGGCTCTGGCTTCGCTCAAGGCGTCCAGTATGGTTTGCAGCAGATCCGGCTGCACGGAGCTGAAAAGATTCGGGGCTGGGTTCACATCGATGAACACACCATGTGGCAGTACTTCATGAAGCCTTTCCAGGCTCTCGTAGGAGTGCGGTTCGGGGCCGATGGATACGAAGCCGTCATACTGGGTGCTGTTGTCAATGAGTTTGTTGATATCGGTGTAGAACGACAGGGTGATATGCATCTGCTGCGCTGTGGCGATCAAGGTGCTGCGCAGCTCGCTGTAATAGGCGTTACTCAGCTCCTCATCACTGGGAATGGCGTCCAGTACGGCGATATCGTGCGGAGCCACCAGTCGCCTTTCCTGTGTTTCGTAACCGAGTTCTTCACAGACCTGCAGAATCTTGCGGCGGGTCTCTTCTTTGACGGAGAACGTCGGATCGCCGTTGAGCAGGCGTGACACGGTTGCCGGCGAGAATCCGGCCCGTTGAGCGATTTCTCTGATAGTGACCATGCGTATGCCCGATATGTTCTTTCTGCACCGTTTGCGTACTATGTACTTGTTCCTGCATTACTACCCGTCATTAGGTAATTGGTAATGTATGTTTACCTGATACCTATCGTAGCGCACATCAATCGGAGTGCGGCAAAGATGTGCGCCAGTTGGCGGAAAAACAACACACCGCCCGAATGAATAGCATCATTCGGGCGGTGTTGTGCGGCAATGTCTGCTTGCTGTTGAGCCACATTCGGCTAACGGCATTACCTATGCGTTACTTGGTTTACCGGGCTGCGGACTCCTTGCCGAGCAGCGCGGCCTTGGCGATGTCCTTGCCGTACTTGGCGGCATCGGACTCATCGTGCAGGTTGGCTTCGATCTTGGCCACGATACGGGCGTGAGCCTTTTCGTCGATCTTCACGAAGAAGGCGAAGATCAGAAAGCCGATGATGATGAATGCCAGCGGCATCCAGAAGGCGAAGCCCTCGAAGGTGGTGATGTTGGCCTGGGTCATGTCGGCGGCGGTGGTCTTGTCGACGCCGGCGAACAGCGCGTTGGTGGCAAAGACCATGAAGTAGGTGCTCAGTGCGTTGTATAACAGCGACTGGCCGAAGTTACCGAATGCAAAGGCGGCAAGACGGCCTTTATTAAACTTTTTCTGGGGTTCGGCAGTTGATGACGACATCAGTGTTTTCTCATTTCCCGTGATACTGACTGCGGGGCGGACGGCGTTGGCTCTTATTTCTGTCGTTGAACAAGATAATGCGTTACCTATACAAAGTAAAACCATAACTAAATGCATTATCTAATAGTGATACTAGGAATGTCCGCAATGTGATTGCGGTGACGATTACTGCTCCTTGGTATCTAGCTCGTATAGGTCTGCGTCAGACTGTGCGGTGATGCACCATGCGATACTGCCGAGCTTGATTTTCATCGATATGCAGGTTATATTTAGTAAACATTTTATTTACTAGTTCAGTCACGGTGCCGTGACGAATTCGATGCAAGGAAAGGCGAAAACCATTATGACCAACTTGCAGTCAGCTCAGCAGTTCTCTCAGGCCTGGCTTACCGACCCGCGTGTGTTTGCCGTCAACCGGCTTGCCGCGCATTCCAGCCACAAGTTCTATGATCACGCTCCCCAGTGCGGCGAAGCCATGGATCTCAAGCAGAGTCTGGACGGTCAATGGCGCGTGCAGATGGTGGATCTCGCTGATTTGGCGGACAACGAGCTTGCTGAGGCGGCGTTTGCTCAGCCGGGATACGACGCTGCCGGCTTCTCCCCCATCGAAGTTCCCTCCGCATTGGAGACCAAGGGATTCCTGAATCATCAGTATGTCAACCAGCAGTACCCGTGGTCCGGCCATGAGAGCCCAGTGGCACCGGATGTGCCGAAGCATAACCACGTGGCGCTGTACCGTCATGAGTTCTCTTTGGAACCCAAGGCAGCTGCCGTGTTGGAGGCCAATAAGACTGCTGCGGATGATGCCGCCAAACGTCGCGTTACGTTGACATTCCAAGGCGCGGCCACGGCTATTGCCGTCTGGCTTAATGGCGCTTTCATCGGCTATGCCGAAGATTCCTTTACTCCCAGCGAGTTCGACGTGACTGATGTTCTGCGTGACGGCGTCAATACGTTGGCCGTGGCTTGCTTTGAATTCTCGTCCGCCAGCTGGCTCGAGGACCAGGACTTCTGGCGTCTGCACGGCATCTTCCGTTCCGTGGAGCTGGAAGCCCAGCCGTTGGTTCATGTGAACGACCTGCGCGTGCTGGCCGATTACGACCACACCACTGGCGAAGGTTCGTTGGACGTCACCGCACTGGTGCGCAATGCTGGCACTGCTGCCGCCGTTGCCGCCACAGTGCTCGATGCTGCCGGCAACATAGTCTGGCACGGCAAGCTGACTGCCGGAGCTGATGCCGAGACGTTGACCGTGAAGGCCAATGTCGGCAAGGTCAACCCGTGGAGTGCCGAAGAGCCCACGCTGTACACCCTGCAGGTGGTGGCAACCGATGCCGCCGGTCAGGTAATCGAAGCAGCGCTGCAGCGCATCGGCTTCCGCCACTTCGCCATCGAAGACGGCCTGATGAAGCTCAACGGCAAGCGCATTGTGTTCAAGGGCGTCGACCGCCACGAATTCGATGCCCGCACCGGCCGCACGATTGCCGAAGCGGACATGATTGAGGACATCCACTCGTTCAAGCGCCTCAACATCAACGCCGTGCGCACCTCCCACTACCCCAACGAGACCCGCTGGTACGAGCTGTGCGACGAGTACGGCATCTATGTGCTGGACGAAACGAACCTCGAAACCCACGGCAGCTGGACCGATCCGGGCGATGTGTTCCAGCCCGCACGCGCCATCCCGGGCAGCAAGGACGAATGGCGCGCCGCCTGTGTGGACCGCACCGCAAGCATGGTGCGCCGCGACTACAACCACCCGAGCGTGGTGATCTGGTCGCTGGGCAACGAGGCGTTCGGCGGTGACGTGTTCTACTCGATGCGCGACTTCGTGCACGAGAACGACCCGTTCCGCCCGGTGCACTACGAGGGCACGTTCAATGACCCCGAATTCAGCGCCGCCACAGACATCATGAGCCGTATGTATGCCAAGCCTGATGAGATTGTCAAGCTATACCTCGGCGAGGACGGCAAGAAGCCGTACATTTCCTGCGAATACAGCCACTCGATGGGCAACTCCACCGGCGGCCTGCACCTGTACACCGAACTGGAGCGCTACCCGCTCTACCAGGGCGGCTTCATCTGGGATTACGTCGATCAGGCCTTGTGGCAGGACTGCGGCGACGGCACCGAGCGCCTGGCCTACGGCGGCGACTTCGAAGACCGTCCGAACGATTACGAGTTCAGCGGCGATGGCGTCATGTTCGCCGATCGCACCCCCTCCCCCAAGGCTCAGGAAGTCAAGCAGCTGTACGCCAATGTGAAGCTCGTGCCGGACGAGTCCGGTGTGACCATCACTAACGACAACCTGTTTATTTCCACTGCCTCTAGTCTGTTTACCGCGCGAGTGCTGGTGGACGGTGTGGAGCGTTGGCATGCCAACTACCGCTTCGATGTGCCTGCCGGCGAGACCGTGCGTGAGCCGATCGCCTTCCCGAAGGTCACCGATTTGGTGGCTCTGTCCGGCAGCGCCGAAGTGACCTACGAAGTCGACCAGCGTCTGGCTGAGGCCACTGACTGGGCTCCGGCCGGCTACGAGCTGACCTTCGGCCAGTATGTCGCCGCGGTTTCGTTCGATGACGGTGCCGCGGATGCCGTTGTTGCCGGCGATGCCGAAGTGGCAGCCGATGGCTTCAACGCCGGTATTCACACCGACTTTGGCGAAGTGCTGCTCTCCAAGACGCAGGGTGGCATGGTCTCTTTCAAGCGCGATGGCCGCGAAATGGTGATTCGCCGCCCGAACCTGACCACCTTCCGTGCGCTGACCGACAATGATCGCGGTAACGGTTCCGGTTTCGAGCGCGCCCAGTGGATGGCCGCCGGACGCTATGCCCGTGTGACCGGTACGTCGGTCGAGGAGACTGCCGATGGCAAGGGATTGAAGGCCACCTACAGCTATGAACTGGCCGACGCCAAGCACACGCCAGTCACCGTGCACTATGAAGTCGACGCCGCACTGCGCGTGCACCTGACGGTCAAGTACCCAGGCGAGGCGGATGCCGCCACGCTGCCGGCATTTGGTCTCGAATGGATCCTGCCCAAGCAGTACGATCGCCTGCGTTTCTACGGTCTGGGACCGGAGGAAACCTATGCCGACCGTCTGCACGGCGCCAAGTTGGGCGTCTTCTCCCGTACCGCTGCCGAGGATTGCGCGCCGTACCTGCTGCCGCAGGAAACCGGCAACCATGAGCAGGTGCGTTGGGCGGAAATCACCGACGAATACGGCCACGGCATGCGCGTGACCGCAGCCGGCGGCACCCGATTCGCCACCAGCCTGCTGCCGTACAGCTCGCTGATGCTTGAGGATGCTCTGCACCAGAATGAGCTGCCGAAGCCGCGCCACACCTTCCTGCGTCTGCTGGCCGCCCAGATGGGCGTCGGTGGCGACGACACGTGGGGTGCTCCGGTTCACGACGAGTTCCAGGTGCCGGCCGACCAGCCGCTCAAGCTGGATGTGACACTCGAACTCATCTGAGTTGCCGCGGCGCTCCTGTTGAGGAGTTGCCGTTGTAGACCTGTAGACCACTGAGGGCGGTTATCGGGATTCCGGTAACCGCCCTCAGCGTCAATAATTTAGGAAATAAGCGGCTTCGTCCTAAAATCTTGTCACTGACTCTGTCTCAGTGACAGAAATTTAGGGGCATGGGGCTGATTTCCTGAAATCCTGTCACTGAGTTGCCGCGAACGACAAAAATTTAGGACGAGTGGGCTATTTTCCTAAATTTCTGACGCTGTCGGAAAAAACAATTGGCCATCTGCGGGAGGCTCATAGTTGGGCACGTGTCGCTGCCGGGGAGTTGATCGGTCATCCATGGAGTCTCATGGTCGCGGTGGTGACTCGCATTGCGATTTTCTCCACCTTCAGAATGATGTCGTGTTTACTGGCGGCTTCGTATGATGACGAACGATGCTTACGTATTTGGGTTATTTTTCGACGTCGTTCACTATTGCAATCGTAATGTGGCCGATTCTTTCGGCCGTACTTACTTTGCCGATTCTGGCTGGGCTGTACCATCGCCACCATCGTATGAAGTTGTTGTCTGCGGGAGCCGCATATCTGACGGTACTGTATGTGCTCGGTTTGATTACATTCACACTGTATCCGATGCCGGATGACCCGGAAGCGTTCTGCGCGGCGAATGCCGGCCAGTTCGCACCACAGCTTGACCCGCTGCGTTTCATCTCAGACATCCAAAACGGCGGATTGAGCGGCATACTGCAGCTGGTAATGAACGTGGTGCTGTTCATGCCGCTTGGTTTCGTGCTCACTCGGTGGCTGCGCTGGCGTTGGTGGGCGGTGTTGATTGGCGGATTCGCCGTATCGTTGTTCATCGAAAGCTCGCAGCTCAGCGGTTTCTGGGGCCTCTACCCGTGCGCCTACCGTCAGTTCGACGTCAACGATCTGATGACCAATACGTTGGGTGCGATGGTGGGCCTCGCCGTGGCCGTGTTGTTTGGCAAGTGGGTGCCGATGGCCCACATGCCCGAACGCAGCGAGTATAATGAACACCCTGGCGCGGTGCATCGTCTGGTGACGTTCATCATCGATATGGTTTTTGTGGCCTTGGTATACGTCCCGCTCACCTTGTTGGTGACGTTCTTGTTCTACTGGGCGGCTGAGCCTTTGCAGAACGGTGATTTCATGCTGTTCGGTGGACATCTGACCGTTGGCGTTGGTTGGCTGAACTTCCTTGCGCCAATAGGAGCCAGTCTGGCGTTCCTCATTTTCGAGTTCCTGATTCCGCTGGGGCATAAGGGCCGCACGCTTGGCGGCATGTATACGCACATGACCATTGAAACCAAGCCGCGCAAGGGAATCGCGCGCGCCGTGTTCTACATTCTGCGCACGCTGATTATGGGCGCAATGGTGGTTATGGTCATTATCGGATTCGGACACAACGCGCATATCATGCACTACACCTTCTACGGCTTCGTCATCCTGTTCCTCTTCGCGGTGTTCGCCCATCGCATGCCTTGGGACTTTGTGCCCGGATCTTCGGTGGCGCCGGCCCCGGCTGTGCCCGTGTATGGAGCGGCGGATGTCGCTGCGGCACCGGCTGAGTCATCTGCCGCGAATGCACATTCGGACAAAGAGGGTGCGGCAACCGTGGCGGGTGATGATGCTGTACCTGGCGCGCCCGATTCGGATGCTGCGTCGAAGGGTGCGGTGAATACGAAGAATACGGGTGATGCGCGTGCCGAAGGCGATGAATCCGCCGCCACAAATCCGAATACTGTGGGACAAGATGAAAAATAGGCCGATTTTTGGCTGTTGTCCCATTCCCATAGTTGTGGCCTGATATGGCATAACCGTAGGAATGGCGGTATTCCAACGATTCTGATTTCTTGTGTTGGGACAATCGAACAGTCAATCGATTGATGCTGATGTTGTCCCACGCTGAATAGCATCGGCCCCTGCCCTTCATGAGTGGAAGGACGGGGGCCGATTGGTTTATTCGCGATTGCGATCGCGGCAGTCTGTCAGAGGATCACAGCACGCCCTGGGCGACCATGGCGTTGGCCACCTTGACGAAGCCTGCGATGTTGGCGCCAGCCATCAGGTCGCCTTCCTCGCCGTATTCCTTGGAGGCAGCCAGGGAGTTGGCGACGATGGACTCCATGATGGACTTTAGCTTGGCGTCGACCTCCTCGAAGGTCCAGCTCAGGCGGTAGCTGTTCTGGCTCATCTCCAGGCCGGAGACGGCCACGCCACCGGCGTTGGCAGCCTTGGCCGGGCCGTACAGCAGGCCGGCGTTCTTGTAGACCTCAATGGCCTCCGGAGTGGACGGCATGTTGGCGCCTTCGCACACCACCTTGCAGCCGTTGGCAACAAGAGCCTTGGCGGACTCCTCGTTGATCTCGTTCTGGGTGGCGCACGGCAAGGCGATGTCGCACTTGACGGTCCACACGCCGGAGCAACCCTCGTGGTACTCGGCGGACGGCACACGCTCGGCGTACTCCTTGATACGACCGCGCTCGACTTCCTTGATTTGCTTGACCACAGCAACGTCGATGCCGTTCGGATCGTAGACGTAGCCGTTGGAATCGGACACGGTCACGACCTTGGCGCCCAGCTCCTCGGCCTTCTGCGCGGCGTAGATAGCCACGTTGCCGGAGCCGGAGATCACGACGGTCTTGCCCTTGAAGGAGTCGTTCCTCAGCACGCGCAGGGCTTCGGCGGTGTAGTAGCAGACGCCGTAGCCGGTGGCCTCGGTACGGGCCAGGGAGCCGCCGAATTCCAGACCCTTACCGGTCAGGACGCCGGAGTACTCGTCGCGGATGCGCTTGTACTGGCCGAACAGGTAGCCGATCTCACGGCCGCCCACGTTGATGTCGCCGGCGGGAACGTCGGTGAACTGGCCGATGTGACGGCACAGCTCGGTCATGAAGGCCTGGCAGAAGCGCATGACCTCGGCGTCGGACTTGCCCTTCGGGTTGAAGTCGGAGCCGCCCTTGCCGCCGCCCATCGGCAGCGTGGTCAGGGAGTTCTTCAGGATCTGCTCGAAACCGAGGAACTTGATGACGCCCTCGTTCACGGTCGGATGGAAGCGCAGACCGCCCTTGTATGGACCAATGGCGGAGTTGAACTGCACACGGTAGCCACGGTTGACCTGCACCTTGCCTTCGTCGTCAACCCAGGCCACGCGGAACTTGACCACGCGCTCAGGCTCGACGAGGCGCTCCAGAACGCCGTTCTTTTCGTATTCGGGGTGCTTGGCAATGACCGGCTGGAGGGTGTCGAGCACCTCGTAGACGGCCTGTAGGAACTCCGGCTGGTCACCATCGCGAGCAACGACCTGGTCGTACACGCGCTTCACGTACTCATCAGTGAGCATAATTCTCCCTAGAGGTTGGGTTATCAAATAAGGCGATTTTATTGTATGTACGGTGTCAAGGGGTGACAAGAAATTGCTCAGGATGTGGCGTGGAGCGGATGTGGCCTACGCCACCAACTCCGATGCATCGGCGCGGGCGATGGCCTGCTCGTAGTCCTTGGTGCCCTTGAAGACTTCCTTGGTCCACGGGTTGATGCCCTGCTTCTTGGCGCGCAGCAGGATGTAGCCGAGTGCCAACACGTTGGCCACTAGCGCGATTAGGGACACCGCAAGGTTCACGTTCGGGTTGTTCACGGACTGGGTGGAGAACACGGAGTAGTCCTGGAACATCGGGAATACCTGCGCGAACATGCACCAGATGGCCAATGTATTGGCGCGATTCTGGATCCAGCCGCCCTTGTTCCAGAAGAAGTTGGCCACGGTGGGCGCCAGCAGCAGTGCAAGGCCGCAGTACCAGGAGTGGGTGGGCAGGCAATTGTAGGTGTAGCAGAAGTTCCACAGATCGTAGGCCACGATGAACACCCAGGTCATGTCCGGCCAGAGCATGTCGTCCTTCTTCTCGGAGGCGTAGATGCCGAACCAGCCGGTCATGCAGAAGATATTGAGGATGCCGGCCAAGCCGTTGAACACGTTGTGCCAGCCACCGTAGAGAGTCACGCCTTCAGTGGAGATCCAGGTGGTGCCCCAGCCGCGGATGGCGGATTCGAAGTCAGAGACCACGGCGATGAGGATGTTGATGGCCACGATCACGAACGGGAAGCACTTGAACCAGTGGGATTTGCCGATAGAGCCCCACTTGTATTTGAGGGCCATAAAGCCGATGCAGCCGATGGTGGCCGCGTAGAGCTTGGCGTAGTGGAACCAGCTGGTCATGTGCACGTAGGTCGGGTTGTTGAGTGCCCAGTCGGCGCCCATTGCGGCGGCGGCGTAGATGGTGATGAAGTAGACGGTCAGCACAGCCGGGACGACGAGGAAGGCGACGATGCCGCCGGTTTTGGTGCGACGAGCCAGTTCGTTGGCGCCGATAAGGCAGCAGAAGACGAGTATCCAGCCGATCCATTGGCAGACGGCGTTGCCGCCATAGACCTGAAACAGCATGAGCGGTCCTTTCTGATATGTGGTGCGCTCCGTGATTCTCCATCGGATTCCGAGCGCCGACGCCGCTTATTGACGCAGCGTCAAGTTCTCTCACGGCATAGTGTATCCCTATGTTGACATGGTGTCAATATGGGTTCTGTGCATGCGGTTTCGCATCATTACAAGGTTGACAGGCCGCTGAAATTTGTCTGTGATGCACTAGAATCGGGCATGAAAAGCAAGCAAGATGAGGAGGCGCTCGTGGAGGAGCAATGTTCTCGAATATCAAATGGCAAATGGTGGCATCGGCTGAATGCTAAAATTGTTCTACTTTACGATTATGGCCCGCTGTCTATTTGAAAGTGCAACACCCTGCCCTCAACTTCTATCGCGATGACAGCAAGATAGAAGTCGACCTTTTGGATTTTACGGATAGGAGGCATCCCATTCTGTCTGAAATTCAATCCAGCCAAACATACAGAGATAAGTATGCGAAGCATCTCATCTCCGTCGGCGAGCAGATTGATAAAGCTGGTGGCGACAGTCTCAATGTCATATCACGAGTGGAGTCCAGCTACCGGGCGCGAGGTGTGAACGTTGTCAGCGCTGCGGATTGGATGTTGAGAAGCTAGTTGCGAAAAGATAAAAACCTTTGGAATCGGCATGATTCCAAAGGTTATCTGTGGAGCTAGCCGGGTTCGAACCGGCGACCCTCTGCTTGCAAAGCAGATGCGCTACCAGCTGCGCTATAGCCCCATGAGAAAAAAAGAGCGGCTCGCGGCCGCTTCATTTTTCCTGTGGGCCCGGGAGGACTTGAACCTCCGACCTCATCCTTATCAGGGATGCGCTCTAACCAGCTGAGCTACGGGCCCAATCCATACGCTTCAAAAGCGCACAAGTGATTACAATACCATTGAACGGCGGTATGTCAATAACGGCGTGTCATGATTGTCGCTTGCGCCATGATTGCCGGCGCGGCGGTCAATGTCCAGCAACACAGCGGTCAATGTTCAGCAACGCCATAGCCAATGCCCGGCTACGTAACCTTGCGTTCTCGCACCGTAATGCTGCGGTTACACCTCCCGCCCTGCACAGAAATGTCCAATACATATGAGGCTTCTGCTGTTTTCGTGGGTTGGGTTCTCGGCTGTGGTAGGCGTATGTCGAGTCCGCCGCAGCGGAGCATGATTAGGGCGATGAGATTGTTCGCGTGGTGGAAGCCGTAGGCCGTGCGGATGGTGACCTTGATCCTGTTGTTGAAGGCCTCGAGTCTCGCGTTCGAATAGCCTAGCTCGATCGTGCGTAGGATGTCGGGCCGGCGTCTTCTGATCTTCTGATGCCGCCAACGGCGCGCGCCGCCGCCTTGGTCATAACCGGGCCGGCGTTCGCCGCATCGGAAGCATCTGAGCATGCCCGCACGTGGGTGCACGCGGATCTCGAGCACGGGTTCGGAACGCAATGGGGAGTCGGCGATGCGCGCGTCCTCGACCACCGTGCCTTTGACGTTGAGAAGCCGGTTGAATATCCTGTTCATCAGGCGCTTTTTGGCTGTTTTTTCTTGGTCGTTAAACATCCTACCCAGAAAGCGCTCTTCTCTTACTCCCACAACGTTTCAACAACGAACCACCACCCACGAAAACAGCAATAGCGCCAAAAAACACAGCCAAAAACCCAACTAGTGTAAACACACTCTAGAAAAGGGATACGGGGTTGCGGACCCTATATTTCTATGATCAGGGCGAGCCACCAAAGAATCACCGCATGTGACCGGCACTGCGAATCCAGGATTACATGCGGCGCGTAGGCTCATGGCCCATAGCGCTGTTCGACATGATCGTCGCGTGCATACGTCATATGAAACTGAGGTTTAGGGAGAAGAAGCTGGAGCACGACTTATCTCCCCAAACCCTTATTGCTTCAGCCAGTGTAGGTATTCGTCGAAGAGGTTGTCCACTGTTCGGCTTTCCAGTCGGTATGTGGGGAATGCCTCGGGTGTGTTGGTGATGACTTGGTATCCGCCCAACGGTGCTTCCGTTGCGGGGATCATGTCGGCTTGTATCAGGCCTTGGTCGATGCAGGTCCGGAGTTCTTCCCAGGTCAGGCGGAACACGGATGCGGTGTAGGGTTTGGGGAAGCTGTGGTGGAATTCGCGGATGGTCGTGGTTCCGTCGCTGGTTTTCCGCTAGATGAATCGTTGGAGTCTGATGCCGGTTTTCAGCGTGATGTATTCACCGAACCGTCCGGTGTCGATGGGCTGGTCCAGCCAGGTCCTGTATTCGTCCAGCCTGAGGTTCATCGTCGTCGGATCCAATGGTTCCAGCTTGTCAGTGGTCGGGTGCAGCATCGCGGTCTCGTGCCGGCTGATTCGCCTTTCCTTGAACTGGTAGGAGATGAATCCGACGGAGTTTCCTTGGTATCCGGGTTGCACGTAGGGGATGCCGTGGCATTCGCCGTGGTTGGTGCGGTGTTGGTGTCCGCAGATCAGCCCGTCGATGCCGGGGATGGTGGAGAGGATGCGGTATGCCTGGTCCTCGCCGGTGTCGTATTGCGTGGGTCGTCCGCTGGCCATGTCGCATTCGATGCCGCCGTGGTAGGCGACGATGAGCAGGTCCACGTCCGCGCGTATCCGGTTGACGGTGGTCCTGATGCTTTCGACCGCGTCCAGGACGTGGATGTGCTGTGTGTTGCGGAACGCGGTGAGTTGGGGCAGGGCTCCGGTAACCGCGCCCACGATGCCCACACGGATGCCCCGGGCTTGGACGAGTCGGTATGGATGGAAGATCGGGTGGCCTTCCTCGTCCGTCACGTTGCAGCACAGGAGCCGTTCGTGCAGGTGGGGGTTCTGGCTTGCGGGCAATGCGGTGCCGTGGTCGAAGTCGTGGTTGCCCAGGGCCATGGCGGTGTAGCCGCAGGCGGAGGCGACGCGGGTGAGCGGGGATTCCCTCTCGGCCGATCGGGCGGTGAAGGTGGCGTAGGCGCTTCCTAGCAGGTAGTCGCCGGCGTCGATGAGCAGCGTGGCGTCGTCCACGCCCGTCATCCGCTTGGCGGCGTGTGCGGCGAGTATGCCGGCCGCGTGGGCGTTCGCGGCGGACGGGTCGCCGGGCACGCCCGCGAGGGTGTCGGGTAGGAAGCCGTGCAGGTCGCTGGTGGCGAGGATTGTGATCGTGGTCATGTGGCAGGCCTTTTAGAGGAGTTTCTTGCGTAGCCATCCGGTCGCCGCGTCGATGAGCGCGACCACGATGATGATGCCCAGCAGGATGATGCTGACCCTGCTCCATTGGCGGCTTTGGATGGCGAAGATCAGGGGCGCGCCGATGCCGCCGGCGCCGACCAGGCCGAGGGTGGCGGCGCTGCGCACCGCAATCTCGAAGTGGTTGAGGGACAGTGACGCGAAGATGGGCATGAGCAGGGGGATGCGTCCGAAGAACGTGGTCTTCCAGAAGTTGGCGCCGACCGATTCCATGGCTTCGGCGGGCCCGTTGTCCATGGATTCGATGTTCTCGGCGTACAGTTTGCCCAGCATGCCGACCATGTGGACGCCCAGGGCGAGGACGCCGGCCGCGGGGCCGGGGCCCACCACCTTGACGAAGATGATGGCGTACACGAGTTCGGGGAACGCCCTGAGCAGGTCGGTCACGAACTTCGCCGCGCCGGCGACGGCGGGGGTGTGCCGCCACAGGGTGGTCGCGCTGATGAAGGACCAGGGGAACGCGATGACCGTGGCGATGACCATGCTCAGGAAGGCGATGCAGATGGTCTGGAGCATGAGGCTGACTAGGTCCTCGCCGCTGCCGTCGTAGACGTACGACCAGTCGGGGTGGAACAGTTGGCTGATGGTGTCCGACAGGGAGGTCCAGGACATGGGGGCCTTGTCGGACCAGTTGGTGGTCGCGAAGCAGACGATGACCGCGATGCCTATGAGGGCGGCCATGAGGTGGTGTGCGGTGAGACGGATACGCATCAGCGGAGCCTCTTTCTGATGATCTCGCTGACCCAGTCGACGATGACGACGAGCACGAGAACGGTGAGTATGACGAGCGACACGCGGTCGTAGCGCATCAGGCTGAGTGAGGAGTTCAGCAGGACGCCCACGCCGCCGGCTCCCACGTATCCGAGGATCACGGAGGCGCGGATGTTGATCTCGAAGGCGTACATGGCGTAGCTGGCGATGTCCTGCCCGATCTGCGGGAGGATCGACCATGTGGCGATCTGCATGCGGTTGGCGCCCACGGAGCGGGCAGCCTCGACGGGGCCGGGGTCGGAGATCTCGATCGACTGGTAGATCAGCTGGCCGACGATGCCGAAGGTGAACACGGCGATGGTGATGATGCCGCTGACCTGTCCGATGCCCATGAACGCGACGACCAGGGCGGCGAGCAGCAGCGTGGGGATCGTGCGGATGATGTCCATGACCACGCGGGCGACCGTGGCGACCACGCAGTTGCCCGTCACGTTGCTGGTGCACAGGAACGCGAACGGCACGCCGAACAGGAGTCCCAGCGACGTGCCCACCACGGACATGCGGATCGTCTGGACGAGGGGCATCCACACCTTGGCGAAATACGCCCAGTCGGGCGACAGGAGGTTCGAGAAGAAATCCGCGGCCTGCCCCATGTTGGCGATCGCCTCGCCGAAGTCGGTCTTGGTCGCGTCCTTCGCGGCGAGGAAGCAGACGACGAACACTATGACGGTGGCGAGCCGTTTCCACAGGTTCCGGTGCACCGTGTCCTTCAGGGGGCGGCCGGCCGACGGTGTGCGGGTCATGATCGCTCACCCGTCTTCCCGGCGTCGTCGCCCTCGTAGATGTGGCGGAACATGTCGTCGGTGAGTTGGGCGGGGGTGCCGTCGAACACCACCGTTCCTTGGCGCATGCCGATGATCCGGTCGGCGTATTTCTTGGCGAAGCCGACGGAGTGGATGCTGATGAGCACCGTGGTCCCGTCGTCCTGGTTCATGCGTTTGAGGTCGGTGAGGATCGTCTCGGAGGTGACCGGGTCCAGGGAGGCGACCGGCTCGTCGGCGAGCACGATCCTGGCCTGTTGGACGCGGGTGCGGGCGATGGCGACGCGCTGCTGCTGGCCGCCGCTGAGCTGGTCGCTTCTCGTCTGGGCCTTGTCCGCGAGGCCCACGGTCTTCAACGCGTCGTCGATCAGCTGGTAGTCGGACTCCGGGAAGAGACCGAGCAGTGACTTGAGGGTCCCGTACCGGCCCAGCCGGCCGGACAGCACGTTCTTCTGGACGGTGCTGTTGCCCACGAGGTTGAATTGCTGGAAGATCATGCCGATCGAGCAGCGCATCGCCCTCAGTTGTCTGCGGCTGGCCTTGGTAATCGACTGGCCGTCGATCATGATGTCGCCGCCGGTGATGTCGTTGAGTCGGTTGATGGAGCGCAGCAGCGTGCTCTTGCCCGCGCCGCTGGGGCCGATGATGGCGACGAACTCGCCGTCCCGGATGGTCAGGTTGACGTCGTTGAGGCCCAGTACGCCGTTGCCGTATTCCTTGGTCACGCCACGTATCTCGATCATGGGTTTTCCTTTCCCCGTAACGGGCGAAGGAGCGGCCGCCGGCGTTGCGTGGACGGGCGGCCGCCCCCGTCAACGGTCAGTTGGCCGCTTCCTTGATGTATTCCTCGATGTTGTCGTAGTTCTTCTCCTCGGCCTGCGTGTAGCCCTTGTGGCCCCACATGGCCATGGCGGTCTTGCCCTCCTCGTCGTTGGGCATGTCGAGGAACGCCTGCTTGATCTTGTCCTGCAGGGCCTGGTCCATCGACGGTTGGACGGCGATGGCGTCGTTCGGGATGTCGCCCTCGGTCAGGTAGAGGACGCGCAGCTCCTTGAACAGGTCCTTGCCGGCGAACTTGGAGGCGAACACGTTGCGCGCGCCCTCGAACACGAAGCAGGCGTCCTGCTGGCCCTCGAGCACGGAGGTGATCTCGCTGGGGATGTCGTTGACCGTGGTGAGCGTGGACTGCGTGGTCGGGTCGACGCCGGCCTTCTTCAATTCGACCACCGGGTAGATGTAGCCGCTGGCGGAGGAGGGGCTCAGCGTGGCGATCTTCCTGCCCTTGAGGTCGGTCAGCTTCTTCAGGTCGCTGTCGGCGCGCACGAGCACCTCGCCCTTGAACGATCCGGACAACTTGCCCTCGACCGGCTTGCCGGTGGTGCGGTCGTAGGCACCCAGCTCGGAGGTGAGGATGGCCTTGGCGGCCTGCTTGTCGCGCGCCTGCACGTAGGCGGCGGGCGGCATGATGCCGATGTTGACCTTGTGCGAGGACATGGCCTCCACGATGGTCGTGTAGTCGGTGGCGAGGGTCACATCGACCTTGCGTCCGAGCTTCTTCGACAGGTAGTCCGCGAAGGGCTTGGCCTTGGCCTGCATGCTGCCGTCGTTGTTGGTGGGCACGAACTGGAGTTCCAGCGCCTTGTCGGCGGAGTCGGAACCCTTCGACGAGCCGCAGGCGGCCATCGTGGCGCACAGCGCGACCGTGGTGGCGGCGACCGCGATGGTCCTCAGCATCTTGTTCTGGATGGAAAAAGGCATGGTTCGACCTTCCTCAATGGGTTTTCGTTGTGAAAAAAGGATTTCCGCGTGATGATGGATGATGCGCGGGCCCACGGCGGGACCCGCGGCGGATGATGAAAGGAAGACTGGCGTCCGGCCGATGCCGGCGCCGGATGATGGGTGAGGTGTGGTGTTGCGGCTCCTATCTGTCCAGGTGTTCGGAAATCTGTGAGATGACCCCCGGGTCCTCCTCGCCCCTGCCCAGCTGCCCGGTCAGGGATTCGATGACGATGTCCAGGGGAAGACGCGACGTGTCGATGAGCTCGTCCTTGAACGTGGTGGCCGGTGTGGACGCGACCAGGGTCGTCGTGGCCCGCGTGGCCAGGGAGGAGTTCGCGAAGCTGGTGACCGCCAACGCGTCGGCCCCGTTCGCCGTGGCGACCTCGACCGCGTGGACGGTGTGCCTGTTCTCCCCGGAACCGGAGATCGCGATGATCAGGTCGCCCGGTTTGAGCAGGGAGGCGCTGATGTCCTGGCCCAGCGGGTCTCGGACGAAGGTTACGAGACGGCCGTACCGCAGGAGACGGCTTTCAAGGTTCGCCGCGACCCCGCTGGACAGGCCCGATGCCACGATGACGATGCCCCGCGCGTCGCGGATCATCTCCAACGCTCGGTTGAACGCCCCGGCGTCGAGGCAGTCGGGCAGCTCCCGCAGCATGTCGAGCATGCCCCGGATCCTGGCGATGATCCGCTCGCCCTCCGAGCCGGCCTCCCCGTCGGCCCGTGCGTGCCCGCGCTGCTCCAGCAGGCTTCTGATCGCGTTGTCGCGTGCGATGAGGATCCTCATCTCCCGGTACCCGTGGCACCCCAGATCGGCGCAGGTCCTCACCACCGTGCCCGCCGACACGCCCGTCTCGCGCGCGACCGTCGCGATGGGCAGGTCCCCGATGACGTCGGAGTTCTCCAGGAAGAAGCGCGCGACCTTGCGCTGCGCCGGATCCAACGCGTCCAACGCAAGCCGGATGCGGGCGAGGATCGATTCGGCCGGCCCGTTCGCGTTCACCTGTCCCATGACGCGCATCCCTCCAATATCGCCCCGTACATGTCGGGAAGGAGCGCCGCCCGGTACGTCGCGCCGCCATGCCGGCCCGTGCCGCCGATGTACGCAGCCTCGCGGCCCGCGGCGAGCACCGGGGCGATGTCGTTGTCCCAATGGTCGCCGATGCTCAACAGGCACCCACGTCCCGAGAGACGGTCGAACGCGGCGATATGATCGCCCCAGCGTCCGGGTTTGCCCGCCCCGTCGACGATCAGGTCGAAACGACCCTCCAGCCCGAACCGTCCGACGGTCTCGCGCACCCCATGCAGCGGCGAATTGGTCAACAGCACGCGAACGCAGCCCAACGAACCCAGATCGTCCAGGAAACCGGGAAGACCCTGCGGCATGTCCACATGGACAAGACCCCGGGCCAGCTCGTCCCGGCTGGAAAGATACGCCTGCTGCAACCCATCCGACGGCACATGGCCCGCGCACATGTCGCTCACCACATCGTAACCGTCGTTCCAATGCCGGCCATCATCCGTGACGGCGCCGCCAAGATAGAGATCCAGCGTCCTGACGGCCCGTTCGCGCAACCCCGCGGGCAACCGGGCGAAGGCATGGCGCGCGTAGGAACGCACAGGCCCGTCGCCCAGGCTGATCGTCCCATCGAAATCGAAGACGACCGTGCCGACCGGCCGGCGTCCGTCGGTCCGTGACCGCTGCTCTTCATTGCTCATGCCTCCATTAAAACACGAAATGAAAAACGTTCAATGACTTTTGAACATAATTCCGACATGGTTGGCCTACTGTTCATCTTCCTCTGCTTGACGTGGCGCGGATCGAATGGCGGGATGATTCTCGGTGCCTTGCGATTCCGAAGTGCGGCCGGGCACCCCGATGTGACTTGGTATCTTGCCATGTGCCACTTGAGTGTTTGAGGTTTGCGGCGGACCGGGCGGATACGTGATGATGCCAAGCCCCGATAAGGGGGTCTGCGTTCCGGGGCATTTGCCGGCCGTCCGGCGTCACATCGTCAGGCTGTCCGGGTCGAGGAGGAAATCGTAGACGCTCATCGTGAGGATGCCGTGCTCGTCGCGGACGGGTTTGACCACGTCGCATACGAGGACGATCTTCTGGAAGCTGTCGTCGATCTCGAGCAGCGAGGCCTTCTCCTGCGCGACCTTCTCCGGTGTGGGCAGTTGGTACGCGGATTGGATGTAGCAGCGTCGGTTGCCGAGGTTCGCCACGAAATCGACCTCGAGGCGTTTGCGGTACGGCACACCTTCGCTGGCGCCGCGCCGGTCGACCACGCCCACATCGACGTTGTAGCCGCGTGTTCGCAGCTCGTTGTACACGATGTTCTCCATGATGTGCGTCTGCTCGATCTGGCGGAACCCCAGTCGCGCGTTGCGCAGCCCCATGTCCTCGAAATAGTATTTCTTCGGGCTGCCGATGTACTTGCGTCCCTTGACGTCGAACCGTCTCGCCTCCTCGATGACGAACGCGTCCTCGAGATGGCCGATGTATTGCATGATGGTGTTCGTGCTGATGCCGGAATGCAGCACGCTGGCGAACGTGGCCTTGATCTTGGGCGGATTGGTCAGGGCGCCGATGGAGGAGGCCAGCACGTCGACCAGGTCGTCGAGCTCCTGCGACCTGCGCAGCCCGTTGCGCGAGACGATGTCCTTGAGATAGGTCTCCTCGAACAGATTCTTCAAATAGAGGGACTTCTGCTCGTCGCTTCTCATGGACAAGGTGAGCGGCATGCCGCCGAACATCACGTATTCGGCCCAGCCGTGTTGGACGTCGCCGTCGTACGCCTGCATGAACTCGACGAACGACAGGGGACGGACGCGGACCTCGTCGCCGCGGCCGCGGAACTCGGTCATCACGTCGGTGGACAGCATCTTCGAGTTGCTGCCCGTCACGTACACGTCCACGTTGCGCATGCGCAGCAGCCCGTTGAGCACCCCGTACAGACGGGGCGGCTCCTCGCCGCGCATCTCCTCGTCCGAGATCGCGTACTGCACCTCGTCCAGCAGCACGTAGTACGGTTCCTCGCGATTCGTGATACGGGATCTCACATAGTCGTACAGGGCGAGCGGGTCACGGTAGCGCTCGTACATCAGATCGTCCAGTGCGATCTCGATGATGTGGTCGTCGTCCACGCCCTGCGCGCGCAGATGGTCCTCGAACAAATCGAACAGGAGATAGGTCTTGCCGCAGCGCCTCGCGCCCGTGACGACCTTGACCATGCCGTTGCCTTTGCGCGCGACGAGATCGTTCAGGTACTTATCCCTGGAGATGCGCATCGTATTCTCCGATCAATGTCCTGTTCCCATGCCGCTATCGCGTGGATTTGACATTTATGTCAGTTTCACTCAATAGGAACTCATTCTATTGCGCGATTTTGACATAGATGTCACTTTCGCTCAATAGGATGGGTGAATCATGGGAGGACAGGGCGTGCGCGTGGGGGGGGGTAAGTGGCGGTTGCCGATTCGTGAGGGGCGGCATTGTGTGCCGCTTGTTGTCCGCCGTTGTGCGAGAATGACTTGCATGCCTTATCGCCGTCGTCAATCCACCGCTCCGAAGTCCGGTGCGCCGAAATCCGTTCGGTCCGCTGCCGCCGAGCAGTCGTTGGATATTGATGGCATCCATCTGCACCTGACGCGCAAACCCATCAAAAACCTGTATCTGCGCATCAAACCGCCGAGCGGCCGCGTCGAAATCTCCGCACCGATGCGGATGAGCGAGAGTCGTATCGCGGATTTCGTCAAAGAGCGACATTCGTGGATTCTTGCCCAGCAGCAGCGCATGGCTGAGGCGCAACGGCGCTCCATCATGGCATTGAACGAGGGTGTCGGCTTCGAGAACGGAGGTCGTGGCGTAGCTGGTGCCAGCGGCCATGATGGAGGCGTTGCCGGTCGTCCGAAAACCGGTGATATCAGTCGTCCGGGAATTGGTGACGTCGGGCCAGGCCAAGCCGGTACGAATGTCCAACCGTATTTTGACCGCTCCCAAATCTGGACCGACGAACGCAAACGACAAGCGGCGGCCGCGATCAACGCCGCGTTGCCACAGCTGCTGGCCAAGTGGGGGCCGGTTATTGGCCGGCAGCCCACGCATATCACGCTACGGGTCATGACCTCGCGCTGGGGATCGTGTACGCCGCAAACCGGCCGCATCCGTCTGAACCTTCAATTGGGAGTGATGGAACCGCAATTCCTGGAATACGTCTTGGTCCATGAGATGACGCATCTGTGGGAAAGCGGCCACGGCGCCGGATTCCAACGCCGCATGACCGCCTACCTACCCGGCTGGAAGACGCTACGCCGCGACCTCAACCGCCGCGTGGTGCTGTGACGATGACAGGTCAGGCTTCAGTGCCGGCGATGTGGCTGATGGCCTGATCGGATTCGTCGACGATTTGCCGCATGGCGGTTTCAGCGCCGTCGCCGTCGCCTTTGCGAATCAGTGCGGCGACTTCCGTATGCCAGCCGAGGGCCGTCTGGTCGGCCACCTGCGGCATGAGTTCGTGTTGGGTGCGGCCGGTCAGCGTCGAGGCGATCACGTCGCCCAGCGCGGCGAACATCAGGTTGCCGGACGCTTCCAGCAACGTGCGATGGAAGAGAATATCGGCATCGAGGTATTCGGATTCGTTCGCATGGTCCGAATGCGCCACCATCTCGATGGTCGCCGGACACCCGCTCACCGATGAACTCGAACGGCGCATCAGCGAACTTCAGCTGGAGCTGAAGCAGTGTGAAGGCCAGCAAGGGCGAACCGATCGGTCCAACCGAGCTACTCAGCCAACCAATCCAGCCAGTCCGATCAGACCGACCTAACTGATCAGAACGGGCCCTCTGACCAGTCCGAACTATCTGACCGGCCTGTACTTGTTGACTAAGTGTGCTGCCCGTCATTCGTTATGGAACATGCCGGCCATGTATACAGGCAGGTAGGTTACATTCCCTTCGACTGAGACGTTGCACGGGCCAAGCACATAGCCTGTATTGAAATGGTATTCAGGGTGGGCGAGCACGTTGTCCATTGCGCGATGGCGTTTGTAGGATTTGCCGGACTTCACCTCAATCGGCAGCACGTGATCGTTGCGGTCTTGGATGAGGAAATCGAGCTCGCCAAGCTTCTTACTGTTGTAGTAGTACAGGTCAAATCCGTGAGCGCGTAGCTCTTGGGCCACCGCATTTTCATAGATTGAACCGTAGTTGATATCAGGGTTGCCGTCGAGTACGTCGAGCGCGGTTTTCTTGAGAAACGAGCCGGTAAGCAGACCCACGTCGTTGTAAAAGAGTTTGAAGAGGTTACGTTCCTTGCTCATCTCCAACGGTGTGCACGGTTCGTCCACGTTGTACGCGGCGACGGCTACATCCGCATTGACCAGCCAATCGAAATCGGAAGCAACCGATTGGAATCTCATGTTCTTTTCGATTTTGGCGAAGGTAAAGCGCTTGTTTGGGTTATTTAACTCGCTGGGCACCAAATCGTAGATAGCGCGGATATGCAGCCGGTCTTCTTTGCGCGCGTATTGGCTGATATCGCGGCGATATTCACGCTTTATGTTCTCTTGTATAGTGCGCACGTCCGCAACGCTGCCGTTTGCCGCGAACGAGTCGACCGCGGCGGGCATGCCGCCGATAACCAGATATTTGGCGTACAGCTCCATGAGCTGTTGATGGATGAACTCATCCACTTCCTGGTGCTTGGCAAAGCATTCGGCAAGCATGTTGAATACGTCGTTGCCGATATGCTGCGACCAGCAGAACTCTTGGAAATCCAGTGGATACATATCCAGCTCGGTCAGGTACCCGACCGGTACCGAGCGTATATCTTCGAGCTCGACTCCAAGTAGCGAGCCGGAAAGCGCGTAATCGAACCGACCATCATCTACAAGGAACTTAATTGCGGTGACCATTTCCTTGCAACGCTGGACCTCGTCAAAGAAAATCAGGGTTTTGCCGGGTGATAATGGCGTATTTACGGCCAGTTCCAGCCTCATCAGTAGGTTTTTGGCATCGCGGGGCCGGTCGAATAATGCAACGAGGTCAGGGTTCTCGATGAAATTGAGCTCGGCGATATGGTCGTAATGCTGTTGGGCAAAGTGCCTGATGATATAGGTTTTGCCAATCTGACGGGCTCCGGTGACCAGCAGTGCAGTGCGTTTCGGCGCGGATCTCCAAGCTTCCAGCTGTGTCTCGATTTTTCTTCGCAGCATGAGAATCTCCAGTCATTTGTAGGCCTTGCATCTATGCTGGGCACGTTTTCCAACTGTTTATAGAGCATATTTTACACTTTTCCAACCATAAGAATGCGGTTTTGGCTACGTTTTCCAACCTCAGAATGGGGAGTTTTATACACTTTTCCAACTTATGTATGTGGAGATTCTCTATTTCACGTGAGACGAAAGTGGCTCCCCTCTTTGAGGGGAGCCACGGAATACAGCTTTTACTTATGCCAGGTGAGAGCGCATGAACCACTGGAACTTTTCGAGTTCCTGCACGTGATCCTGAATAACGTTGGAGCTGATGACGTCCAGCTCATCCAGCTCAGCGATGGCCTTGCGGTCGTCGGCGATGAAGGCGTCGTAGTACTCGATCAGCGCCTTGAGGTACTCCTCGGTGCCCACGCGGCCCTTGGCGTCGAACGACTTCCACGTGCGGTTGCGCACGATGGCGTCCGCGCGGCCGTCCGGGGTGCCGCCCAGCGTAGCGATGCGCTCGGCGGTTTCGTCAGCCTGGGCCAGCACGGCCTCGACCTCGGGGTCAAGCATCTCGTGAACGGCGATGAAGTTCGGGCCGGTCACATTCCAGTGAGCGTGCTTCAGGACCAGAGCAGCCTCCTGCTCCTGGCTCAGTCGGTTCTGCAGAATCGCGATGGCCTTCTCGCTGGTCGCCTCATCGAGTCCCGGCACAACAAATGCAAGTGTCATAATGTTCCTTCTTTCTATCGGTGGAACGTTGCTCTTCAATTCTACGATTTGCGGTTCTGCTCCGGGCCGAACAAATAGGTGGTGAATATCACGTGACTATTAGGACCAATTGCAAAAAACTCTCACTGGCAGCGGCTCAGTGAGAGTTTTTGCAAAACGCGGTTAGTTGGCGTCGTCGGTTTGGGGTTCCTCCGGCAGCGGCGCATGATCCGGGGCACCGGCCTTGCGGACCTCGATGGTCTCGATACGGCGGCCGTCCACCTTGGTGACCACCATGTCATAGCCGTCGTCGGAATGCAGCACGTCGCTCACCGCGCCCATCTTGCCGGTCTTGGACAGGAAGTAGCCGGCGACCGTCTCGTACGGGCCGTCCTCCAATTCGATGCCGGTCAGATCGGCGAAGTCCTCAATGGTCATGCTGGCCTCGATCGTGGCCACACCATTGACGAACGCGGTGCGGGTGGTGCGTTCGCCGCCCTTCTCGCTGGGCAGATCGTACTCATCGCGAATATCGCCCACAAGCTCCTCGGTCATATCCTCAAGCGTCACGATGCCGTCCGTGCCGCCGTATTCATCGATGACCACGGCCAGATGGATGCCGCGCTTACGCAGCAGTTCCAGGCTCGGCAGCAGCTTGGAGGTGCCGGGCAGAGAGATGCCTTCGCGTACCACATCGCGCACGATCTTGGCGTTCGGATTGCGTACATCCAGCAGATCGCGCACATGCACAAAGCCGATCACGTCGTCGAAATCCTTGCCGGTCACCGGGTAACGGGAGTACGGCTGGTCGCGTACGAACGCGGCGGCCTCGGCCAGGGGCTGGTCGCCCTCGATGAAGACCACGTCGGCACGCGGGCGCATCACCTCAGCGACGATGGTTTCGGACGCGTCGAACACATCGTCGAGAATCGTGCGTTCGTCCTTGGAGAGGTTGGTGTTGGAGCTGACCAGCACGCGCAGCTCGTCGTCGGACACCTCGGACTCGGTCTGCTGCGGGTCGAAGCCGAGCAGGCGGACGATGCCGTTCGTGTTCTTGCCGATGAGCCAGATGATCGGGCGGCAGATTGTGGCGAACGCGTCGATGGCGGGTACCACGGCGCGCGCGATCTGCTCGGTGCGCTGCATGGCGATGCGCTTGGGCACCATCTCGGAGATCACGATGGAGCAGTAGGAGATAATCAGCGTGAGCACGATGTTCACCAAGCCACCGGCGATGCCGGTCGGCACACCCCAACCTTCCACCATAGGAATCAGATACGGGGCTATGGAGGAGGCACCGAACGAGGCGGACAGGAAGCCGGAGAGCGTCACACCGATCTGCACGGTGGAGAGGAAAGTGTTCGGGTCACGTGCGATTTTGGCGACTTTGGCGCCGCGAGCGTCCTCCTGCTCCATTTGCTCGATCTGCGAGCCGCGCAGAGAGACCAATGCCAACTCGGTGCCGGAGAACACGGAACCGATAACGAGAAATACAAAAATCAGGAGGATGTTCAAACCAAGTGACATGCCTTTAACTCTAGGGGAGTGGCACGTCAAATTGGGGTGTGTTGGCTGGGCAGGGTTTGCTAGCTGCGTTGGCTATGTGAGGCGTGCTGTGTGATGGCGTGTGTGGCAGTGTGAAAGAGTACGCAATAGTACGCAATAGTGTCATATGGTGTAATTTCGTGTAATTTGGTACGCATTCGTGTAATATAGTACGCAATCGTGGCAGATGGTACGTGTTGTGGGCAGGAGTATGGTCATGGCAAGCAATCCCTTCAAACCAACCGCCGGTAAAATGCCGCCGATTCTTATTGGTCGGCACTCCATCATCGAGGATTTTTCCGAAGCGTTGACCAACGGAGTAGGGGCTCCTGGGCGCATTATGCTGGTCACCGGGCAGCGTGGCTTTGGAAAGACGGTGATGCTCACCGAATTTCGGCGTATCGCCAAAGCGCAGCATTGGGAAGTCATTGGAGAGACGGCGTCCGCGGGGCTTGTCACGAGACTCATAGCGGCATTATCGCCTTCGGGATTGCGCCTGGATCAGGCCAACATCAGTCCTTCCATTGGAATTTCCGGCATTGCCACGGCGAGTCTCGGGCAAGCGCACTTTTCTGCGGAATCCAATCCGCTGACGTTGCGCAACGCGTTGAATAAACAGTTGGGCAGTAAGAAGCTCGGTAAGGGGAAGGGCATTCTCATCACCATCGATGAGACGCAAGCGGCCTCACACGATGATTTGGTGGCTATTGCTACAGCCGTGCAGCACGTCATTACGGATGCCGATGAAAGTGATACGCCTGATGCCGACAAGAAAGGCGTTGCCATCGTATTTGCCGGCTTGCCGTATATGGTCAACGATTTGCTGGATAACGAGGTGACCACATTTTTGCGCCGCGCGTTGCGCCGTGAGCTAGATAATGTGCCGCTTCCAGACGTCAAGAATGCGTTCTTGGAGACGGTTGCGGATTCCGGTAAGACCATCAGCGAGGAGGACGCGCTGGAGGCCGCTCGCCAGTCCGGCGGATATCCGTATATGGTGCAGCTCGTCGGCTATTACATGTGGCAATCCGCGCAGCGTCGAGGCTCGAATGTCATTACTGCTGATGATGTGACAACCGGTGTTTCCGATGCGTTGCTCGCCTTCGACGATGCCGTATGCGCTCCGGCGTTGGACGGTACCACCAGCGCAGAACGGTTGTTCCTTACGGCGATGGCCGAAGATTCGCCGAATCCCACGCAGGTTGGCGATATTGTGGATCGCACGCGCAGAAGCCGTAGCTGGGTGAGCAAGTACCGGGCGATTCTCATCAAGGATAAGCTCATTCGACCAGCTGGGCATGGGCGGCTGGAGTTTGCGGTGCCGCATTTGGGGCAATATTTGCAGTCACTATAGAACTGCAAACAAAGCTCAGAAGCTCAGCACTTCCACTTTGCCGGAGTCGAGCTGGTAGCGGGCGCCGACAATCATGAGCTTGTCGTCGGCGAGAGCCTGCTGGATAACGGGGGACTGCTCCACCAGAGTCTCAATGGTATGGGCCACGTGCACGCGCTCAATATCCTCGTGCTCCTTAAGCTCCGCCTCGCGCGCCTGCCATACGGACATGCCTGCCTGACGCAGAATAATTGATTCGGCATCGGCAATGTGCTCATCGAGATCATCCATGGCGTCGGCGGCTTCCAACGAACCATCTGCCTCGGAGGTGATGGTGCGCATCAGGTCGTCAAGCTCCTGCGTGGCGGCCTCGATTGCGCCGCAATGCTCATGGCCCAACACGCAGATCAGACTGACATGCAGCTTCTTGACCGCATACTCCAACGAAGCGATGACGGCACTATCGATGAGCTGGCCGGCGGTGCGTACGGTGAACAGGTCACCCAAGCCCTCATCGAAGATGATTTCCGGAGGTACGCGCGAATCCGAGCAGGCAAGCACAGCGGCGTCGGGGTTCTGGCCGTCAAGCAACGTCTGGCGGGTTTCCTTGTCTTGCCATGGATGGTCCGGCTTGCCTTCGGCGAATCGGCGATTGCCTTGGAGCATACGGCTCCACGTCGCATTTGCGGTCGATTCCTGTTCAACGTCTGCCTGAGCCATGAAAACCTCCATTATCAGCGGACTGCTGGTACCCATAGTAGCGATTGGAAGTGCGGATTCGCGACTGCATGCATAATCTGGCTTTGCCCAAAGCATAATGAGAACGCTCACAATCTCAATCCTGTTTAAGGGTGGGCCGTGATGATAGTCAGCACAAGGGCTGTGGCTGGTGTGATAAGGCTCATATGTTCTGTCCGTGCGAGCCCTGTGCCGCCACACTACGATGGGTTCTGGTAATCGCCTGAAGAATCCTGAAAGGACCGAAAATGACTCTTCTGCAGCATGAACTGACCGATTTCAAGGTGAACGCATTCCAGAACAACGAGTTCCATGAGGTGACCAAGGACGATGTGCTCGGCCACTGGTCCCTGTTCTTCTTCTACCCGGCTGACTTCACGTTCGTGTGCCCCACCGAGCTTGAGGACTTGGCCGAGAACTACGCCAAGTTCAAGGAAATCGGCTGCGAGGTCTACTCCGTCTCCTGCGACACCCACTTCGTGCACAAGGCCTGGCATGACGCCAACGAGAAGATCGCCAAGATTGAATACCCGATGCTGGCCGACCCGACCGCCCTATTGGCCAAAGATCTCGACACCTACAACGAAGTTGATGGCATGGCCGAACGCGGTGACTTCATCGTGAGCCCTGAGGGCAAGGTTGTGGCTTACGAGGTCATCTCCTCCAACGTGGGTCGTAACGCCGAAGAGCTGCTGCGCCGCGTGCAGGCCTCCCAGTTTGTCTACGAGCACGGCGACCAGGTTTGCCCTGCCAACTGGACCCCGGGCGAGGAAACCATTGAGCCCAGCCTCGACCTCGTCGGCCAGCTGTGACGGTTTGAACTAAGGCATGTTGTTTGCCCCCGCTGGCGGGGGCTGTCGGCAACGCCGACTGGAGGTGGTCGCGGCAATAGGTGAACCACCCCCACCCGCTTCGCGGGAGCCCCCGCCAGCGGGGGCCTGTGTATATGCAAGGAGTTTCAATCATGACTCAGACCAATAATCTTTATGACGTCGTAGTCATTGGTGGCGGACCTGCGGGCCTTACCGCGGGTCTGTACTTGGCCCGCGCTCGCTACCGTGTGCTGATTCTCGAAAAAGACGATTTCGGCGGGCAGATCACCATCACCAACGAGGTCGTCAACTATCCGGGAGTTGGCCGCACCACGGGTCGTGCGCTCACCCAGACCATGCGCCAGCAGGCACAGGACTTTGGTGCTGAATTCCTTTCCGCCGAGGCTACCGGCCTTGACGTGGACGGCGACATCAAAACCGTGCACACTTCGCGTGGTGACATCAAGACCTTCGGCATCCTCATCGCCACCGGCGCCAGCCCGCGCAAGCTGGGCTTCGAGGGTGAGGCCGAATACGCAGGCCGTGGCGTGGCTTACTGCGCCACCTGCGACGGCGAGTTCTTCGCCGGCAAGGAGGTGCTGGTGGTTGGCGGCGGATTCGCTGCGGCCGAGGAATCCGTGTTCCTGACTAAGTACGCCTCCAAAGTCACTGTTCTCGTGCGTGAACCGGACTTCACTTGTGACGCCGCAGTGGCCGCCGAGGCCAAAAACAACCCGAAGATCGACGTGCGCTATCAGGTCGAACTGAAGGGTGTCACTGCCGGTCAGGGCGGCCTGCGTGAGGCTTCGATTCTTGATTTGGCTACCGGTCAGACCGAAACTTGGAAGCCCGCCGATTCGGGCACGTTTGGTGTCTTCGTGTTTGCTGGCTATGTGCCTGCCACTGATTTGGTGCGCGGCGTGGTGGAGCTCGATGATCACGGTTACGTGGTCACGCATGACTATCTTGAAACCTCGGTGCCGGGCGTGTATGCGGCTGGCGATTTGCGCGTCAAGAACCTGCGCCAGGTGGTCACCGCCACCGCCGATGGTGCGATTGCTGCCGTGGAGCTGGAGCGTTACGCCAAGCAGATGAGCGAGAAAACCGGCATGGTGCCGCCTCGCCCCACCGTCTCCGCTTACGAGGAGTCCGAAGCGAAGGCCGCCTCCGCCGCCTCGGCCACCGGCACGACGCCCGCTCCGGCACCCGCCAAGCGCAGTGCCGATGCCGCAGCCGCAGCCAGTGCCGCCAAGAAGCCCGGCGAGCTGTTCTCTGCCGCCATCAAGCAGCAGCTTGATGTGGTATTCGGGCGCATGACTCGCCCGGTCACGATTGCCCTTGAGCTGGATGACACTCCACTTTCGGCGGAATTGCAAGGCTTTATCGGCGAGATGGTCGCCTTGTCTGGTGGCAAGTTGAACTCGGTTGCCGTCGATGCCGCAGGGCTGATTACTGCGGTGGACGGTTCGAGTGCGCCTACGTCGTTGGTAGTCGGCGAGCCACTGACCGTCACTCTGCCGAGTGGCACCGAACTGCCCACTTATGGTTCATTGGACGATTCCGGTCGTGCCACATTCGATGTCGCCGGCGTCCTGCCGATCGCCCGTCCGACCGTGCGCATCTGCGTGCCGGCTGAGGGCGATAGCGAGGAAGGCAATGGCTCACTGGTCTTCACCGGTCTGGCCTTCCACGGCGTACCTTCCGGCCATGAGTTCAACTCGTTTGTGCTCGGCCTGTACAACGCGGCCGGTCCCGGCCAGCCGCTGGGCGACGATCTGATCGAACGCGCGAAGTCCATCACGGATTCGCTGAACATCATGATTCTCGTCTCGCTCACCTGCACGATGTGCCCGGAAACCGTGCTCGCCTCCCAGCGTATTGCCTCTCTGAGTCCGGCCGTGCGCGCCGAAGCCTACGACGTCTCGCACTTCCCCGAACTCAAAGACCAGTACGGCGCGATGAGCGTGCCCTGCATCGTCATCACCCACGCCGACGGCACCCAGCAAGTCGAATTCGGCAAAAAGAGCATCCCCCAAATGCTCGAACTGGTCGGCGCGTAAGCCGCACGGCCTCAGCCGTATTCAACAGCAACAACAACGATTCTGCCAAAACCATGACGTGCATCGATTGATGCGCCCGATTCCGGCAGAATCGTTGTTCCGTCATGTCTTCATTTCCCGGTTTGACATGTTTTCGTTTCTGACTTTGACATGATTTTGATTCTTAGAAAACGTCCGCAGCCCCCTACCGGTGATTTGTTTGTTAACGGATTACACTGGAGTACCGTAAGGCAGGAACAATGGAGGGTTTGTGGGCAGAACTACGCCATAACCCCGTTTAGAGGAGTATTCACTGGGGCGGCAGCATGGAAGTGCTTTTGATCGGTAATACCGATTACATTACCGAACAGTGGATTCAGCATGCCTTTCCCCGAGACCATGTGGTGATAGCGGAACGAGAAGGCACCGTAGACGGCAATGACCGTCTCAGAATCGTCAACATGTCTGACGCCAACACCCTTGCCGAAACCCTTACCACATACGAATTTGATCGCATCGTATTCTTTTCCGAAAATCTGACCCCACGCAGCGACCGGTACGGCGATCTGGGAGCATTGCGAAGATTTCTGCATGCCATTCGCAACAGGCAAACGCAAATGCTGATGGTCAGCGGCCCCGAATCCGAATTTACCTATCCGGAAAACGCCGACGTACGTGATACCAGCAAAAGCCTGATATCTCGAGCGTCGGAAGAACTCTGCCTGTACTACGCACGCACCTACCGTCTGGAAGCGAAGATCATTCGCTGCCCATACTTGTATGCACCCGAACGCAATGGGGCAACCGCATATTTCGGCAGGCTGTTCGAACAGGCGTCAGCAGGGTCGATCTCATTCCGTGAACGCGAACAGCAGCAGACATGCTTTCTCTGCGCCGACGATCTTGCCGAACTGATCTACCGCATGTTCGACGATTGGACCGCCGAAAGCGAAGTATTCCACGTGCCCAACGTGTTCAACTTTACATACGGTGATTTGGCTGATGTGATCAGCGCGGCATTTCCCGGATTGTCGGTGACTTTTGGCGAAGACAGGCCCCAAAGTTACCCAGTAGACGACCATGCGCTGCGCTTGCGTTATGGCTGGTCGCCGCGATATTCGCTCAAACAGGATCTTCCCCTGGTGCTGCAACGCTGGAAAGAGGCTCGTGCGCAGGAACAGTCCGAAAAGCACCCGATCTGGGATTTTCTGCGTAACCATTCGAAACCATGGATCGCATTCGAAATCTGCGTCACGTTCATACTGGAGGAACTGCTTCGCACCGCGGTACAAGGCGACAGTCAGCTGGGAACCGTGGATTTGCGCCTATTTTTCGTGGTGATCGTCGGCACGATGTACGGAATGAACGCAGGCGTGTTCGCGGCCGCGCTCGCATGTGCCGGCATGGCGTTGTCGTACGCGTCGAACGGCGCGTCATTCGCTCCGTTGTTTTACGACACGTCGAACTGGCTTGCGTTCGTAGTGTATTTCGTTGCCGGCGCAGTATGCGGATACGTGCAGATGCGCAATCGCGAAAACCTGCGATTCATGCGTGACGAAAACAGTTTGCTGCGTGAACGACTTGCGTTCCTGCGTGACCTGTACGACGATGTGCTTGATGATCGTCGTATGCTGCGCGGACAGATTATCGGCAGGCGCGACAGTCTCGGCAAAATGTATGCGATGACCCGTGAATTGGACGAAGTGCTGCCTCGAAAGCTGTATCACGCGACCATTCGCATTATGCAAGATACGTTGGGCGGCGATAGTTTCGGTATTTACCGAATCGATAATGGTGGTCGTTTCGCGCATTTAGTGGCCGCGAGTCCGCAGACCGAATCCTTATTCAGTAAATCGGTGCTGCTTGAGAATTATGCCAACATTGTCACGGCCTTGGATCATGGCGGATTGTGGGTAAACCGCAATCTTGAACAAAACCTTCCAATGTATGCGGCGGGCGTGCGTGCCGATGGCAAGCTGGCCGTGGTGATTGTGCTTGCCAAAGCGCAGCCCGACCAAATGAACCTGTACTTCCAGAACCTGTTCACCATCATATGCGGCTTGGTGGAATCCGCGATGGTGCGTGCCTTCGATTATGAGAATGTTGCGTGGCAGACGATGCTGGTGCCCGGCACGGAATTCTTGAACACTCAGGTGTTCCTGTCCAAAGTGCTGGCTGCAAACGAGCTCAAGCACGCTCATATGAGCAATCATCTGCTGTTGCGTGTGGAAGACGCCTGGCAAGACGATGGTAGCCGCCTGATGGGAGCCATTCGTCAAACGGATGAGGCCGGTGTACTGCAGGACGGCAATGTGTATGTGCTCATGGATCAGGCCAGCGAGCATGAGCTGCCGATCATCAACGGTCGTTTGGCCCAGGCTGGATTGCATGTGAAGCTAGTTTCAGGCCACGAGGAAGATTCGTTGCTGGCTGAGGCTTCGGAACAAGTAGCTGCCGAGTCGCAAGCGGATGAAACGCCGCGCAGTGACGCTGCGCCGAATGACTCCGCATCGCATGAAGGTGGCGCAGCATGAATGCGACGGTGATGGCGATGCCGCTTATCGCCGTGCATGTAATGATATGCGTGCTGCTGTGCGTATTGTCTCGCGTTGGCGTGCTTCGTGTGGAGGGGCGACTGCTTCCTTTCATGCTGCTGGTGCCATTGTGGGGGCCGTTATGCGTGCTGTTGCTGCATGCGAGCACGCTGATTCGCGCTGGCGCGCACACGGCTCCGGGGCTTGAGCAAATGCGTGTGGATGATGAGGAACGTCGAAGCATTCTCGTTGAGGAACGAGCCGATTTCGCCAATACAGTGCCGTTGGAAGAGGCACTGATCGTCAACGATTCGAGTCAGCGGCGCAGTCTGGTGATGTCCATTCTCAACGACAATCCCAGCCGTTATATCGATGTGCTGTCGCAGGCCCGACTGAATGAGGATGTGGAAGTCGTGCATTACGCGGCTACCGCCATGGCGCAGATCAGCGCCAAAGAAGATCTTGCATTGCAGCGCTGTCGTAACGATTATCTACAGCATCGAAATTCCGAAACGATGTTGGAACGCTATTGCGATGCGTTGGAACGATATGTCAATTCCGGCATTGCGCAAGGATATGCATTGCAGTTGCAGAAGCAGCGATATGCCGAAGTATTGCAGGAACGACTTCGTAAACATGACGATTATTACGCTGCGTGCCGTCTTGCGCAAATGCAGATTGATCTTGAACTCTTTGATGATGCCGCGCACACCGTTGACGGCGCTATGGAACGGTGGCCGGATCAAGGCGATGTATGGCTGATGTGTCTACGGCTCGATGCCGCACGCAATGATGGCGATGCGTTGCGTCAAACCGTTCAGCAGATTGAAAGCAAGCATATTTATCTCGGTGGCCAAGGAAGACGAGCTCTGCGGTTCTGGACTAGAACCAAGGAGGCTGAACGCGCATGACCAGAGGATTCCTGTCAGACGTGTTGGCCAAGTGGAAGCGATTCCGCTGGCAAGGTCTGGTCAAGGTCTGGGCTGTGTTCATGGCCATCGCATTGGTGTTGCTGGTGGAAAGCCTGGGCGTGCATTATGGTGCCACGCGGTTCGACATCACGTATTTGGATCGGGCCAAAGCCATTCCTGCTGCCAATGCCATCGCTGGACAAAAAGCCACGAATCTGTTGGTGGTTGACAGTTCGCAAGAGGGTGTCAGCGATGCCGAAGCCATGCTCGACCAGATTCTGCTTGATATGAAAGTCCCTACCACTACGGTTGACGTGGCTGACGAAAACGCTGAATTTCCAGCGTTGAATCACTACAGCACCATAGTGGTGGCCATGCCTAATCTCGACCGTCTGGGCGAGCATGTGCTGCAAATCATGCAATGGGCCAAAAAGGGCGGCGGAGTCATGTTTGCCATGACTCCCGAAAAAACCGGCTATTTGGACGTGATCGGCCCGCAGATCGGCATTGAATCGTCCACATACGAATATGTGCCGACTGAGGGCATTACACCGTCCGAGGATTTTATGTTGGGGGGGGGGTCAGACATACACGTTCAGTGACCCGTTCAAATCGTCGCTGAGCGTCGCGTTGAATGATCGTGCACAGGTGGAGGCGGTCAGCAGCAATGGCAGAACGCCATTGGTGTGGAGGAGCTCGGTGGAGTCAGGAACGGCTGTGATGTGCAATATCGGCATTTACGGCAAGGTGTTTCGAGGATTTTACGCTTCGGCGTTCAGTCTGCTCAGTTCCGCCATGGCCTATCCGGTGATTAACAGCGCGGCTTTCTACTTGGACGATTTTCCGTCTCCAGTACCGTCTGGCAATGGCAAATACATCAAACGTGACTACAACATGAGCATTTCCGAATTCTATTCTCAAGTATGGTGGCCAGATTTGGTGCGTCTTGCGGAACGGTACGGTATTCGTTTCACCGGTGTGATGATTGAGAATTACGGCGATAACACCAAGGATGATCCTGTACGGCAGACGGACAACACACAATTCGAGTATTACGGAGGATTGCTGCTTCGGCAAAACGGCGAAATCGGATATCACGGGTACAACCATCAGCCGTTGGTGTTGCCGAATACACATTACGGCAAGGAATACGCGTACGTGCAATGGCCGAATCGCAAAGCCATTGTGGCATCATTGCAGGAACTGATCGCATTCCAGAAAGACGTATTGCCGGCCGCAACATCGTCGGTATACGTGCCGCCGTCGAATATCCTCTCCCAAGAGGCGCGAAAGATCATAGGCGAGGATGTGCCGCAGATTCGCGCCATCGCCAGTACGTATATGCCTTCCGACAGTTCCTTGCCGTACATACAGGAGTTCGGTGTTGCGGCCGATGGCGTGGTGGAGGCTCCACGTATCGTGTCCGGCGGCATGGTGGGCGACACGTACATGCGTCTTGCCGCGGTTTCCGAATTGAACATGCACTATGTGAGCACGCACTTCATGCATCCCGATGATCTGCTTGATGAAGATCGTGGTGCGAAAGAAGGCTGGGAAACCTATCGCAAGGGATTGGAAGATTATTTGGATTGGTTGGAACAGTCGGCTCCGTCCATTCGTATGCAGACTGGAACGGAATGCGCTGCGGCGGTGCAACGATTCTCAGGATTGACGGTTTCGATGGAAACAACCGATACCAGTTGGGATCTGAAACTTGGCAACCTCACCGATCAAGGGTGGCTGATGTTCCGTGCCAGTAATGGTACGCCCGGCAATGTGCGCGGCGGAAGCCTCACCAAGCTGACCGGCAACTTGTATCTGCTCAAAGCCACGAGCGCCACGGTTCATATCGAACGCAAGACTGGGGGAGCGGCATGAGAATCTGCCTGGTTTTGGAAGGATGCTACCCGTACGTGCATGGTGGCGTGTCCACATGGATGCACAGCTATATCGAAGCGATGAAAGAGCACGAGTTCGTATTGTGGGTGATCGGTGCCAAAGCCGAAGACCGCGGCAAATTCGTATATGACTTGCCCAGCAATGTGGTGGAAGTGCATGAGGTGTTCCTCGACGACGCCTTGCGTCTGAGCGGTGAACGCGCGCAAGTGTCGTTCGCCGAAGAGGAATTGCGGTCATTGCGCGAACTGGTGAATCTTGGCAGCCCGGACTGGGATGTGCTGTTCAACCTGTTCCACACCAAAGGCGTGCATCCGCTGTCGTTCCTGCAAAGCCGTGAATTCATTGACCTGTTCACGCAAATCTGCATGGAGGAATACCCGTATGTGGCCTATGCCGACGCTTTCCATACTGTGCGCTCCATGCTGCTGCCGGTGTTATACCTGATGGGCAGCGAAGTACCGGAAGCGCAAATCTATCATGCGATTTCCACCGGATATGGCGGATTGTTGGCTTGTTTGGGTGGTTCCATCAACCATGCGCCGGTATTGCTTACGGAACATGGCATTTATACGCGCGAACGTGAAGAGGAGATTATTTCCGCCGAATGGGTGCTACCGGCTTTCCGTCCGCGATGGATTCGTTTCTTCTACATGCTTTCGGAACAGATCTACCAGCGTGCATGGCGTATCACTAGTTTGTTCGGTCGTGCCCGTCTTATCCAAATCGGTATGGGGGCTCCCGCCGACGCCTGCCAGGTTATTCCCAACGGCATTCAATACGAACGTTTTTGCGATATTCCACTGAAACCCGACGATGGTTGGGTCGATATCGGTGCGGTGGTGCGCATGGCGCCGATCAAAGACGTGAAAACCCTGATTCATGCGTTTCATGAGCTTTCATCTCGCGTTGACAATGTGCGTTTGCATATTCTCGGCGGTGTTGACGATCAGGAGTATGCCGACGAATGCCATGAGCTTGTGGAGCAGTTGGGTGTGCGCAATCTTGAGTTCACAGGACGTGTGAACGTGGTCGAATACATGCGCAAGCTTGATTTCACCGTGTTGACCAGCATTTCCGAAGGCCAACCATTGTCGGTGTTGGAATCGTTCGCAGCCGCACGCCCGTGCGTGACCACTGATGTCGGCTGCTGCCGTGAGCTTTTGGAAGGCGAGGATGGCGATGATTTCGGCACTGCCGGTTTTTATGTGCCTCCCATGTACCGCGAAGGCTTAAGCGGGGCGATGGAACGCATGTGTTCCAGCCGTACGTTGCGTGAAACCATGGGGCAGATCGGCCGCAATCGTGTGAACGCCTATTACCGTCATGAGCGCATGCTTGACGATTATCGCAAGCTGTATGCCGATACCGCGGATCAGTTCGGATTGGAACGCTGATATGGCCGGTATTGGATTTGAACTGAAGAAACTGTTCCATCGTAGGGGCTTGATGGCGATGCTGCGAGCCTACGGCTATGCCGGCGTGATTTGCGCCGGCCCGATGCTGCTGGGCGTGCTTCTGCAGTTTGGCGTGCTGATCGTGAGCAGTTGGTGGCAGGTGGGCCGCCCCGACCGTGATCTGCTTGTATGCATGATCACATACACATTGCTCGCCTCGTTGGTATTGACAAGTTTTCTGTCGATGCCGGTCACACGTTTTTTGGCGGATATGCTGTTTGATCACGATGAGAAGATGATTCTGCCGTCGTTCTGGGGGTCTACCGGCATCATGTTGGTAGTGGGCGCGGTGTTGTACACGGTGTTTCTGCTGTTTTCTGGAGCCACGCTGATGCAGGGCGTGTTGTGTTTATGGCTGTTTCTTGAAATGGTCGTCAACTGGAATGCGATGAGTTATTTGACGGCCATTAAAGATTACAAAAGCATTCTGTATTCCTTTGCTGCTGCAGTGCTGGTGGCGTTTATTACGTCATGCGTGCTGCTTGCGTTGGCGTTGCCGCCGGTGGAATCGCTGTTGTTTGCGGTGGTGCTTGGCTATGGTGTGATGCTGGTGTGGGATGTGCTGCTGTTGCATCGGTATTTTCCGCAAAGTCGTGAGAATCCGTGGCTGTTTCTGCAGTGGGTTGACCAGTTTCTGCCGTTGGCGTTGACCGGATTGTTTACCACCATTGGCTTGTTCGCCCATTTGGTGATCACCTGGTGTGGGCCGCTTGGCATCAAAGTGAAGGGTCTGTTTTATGGTGCGCCATATTACGATGTGCCCGCCATGCTTGCGTTTTTAACGATTCTGATCACCACGGTGAATTTTGTGGTGTCGGTGGAAGTGAATTTCTATCCGACATATCGTTCGTATTACAGTCTGCTCAACGATGGTGGCACGGTTAAAGACATTACCGTTGCCGAAAATGAAATGCTGGCTGTGCTCAATCGAGAATTGCATTACACGGCGTTGAAGCAGTTGTTGGTGACCGCTGCCGTGATTTCGTTGGAAAAAACAGCGCTGAACGCGCTTCCTTTGGGTTTCAACGATGTGATGCATGGATATTTTCGTGTGCTATGCGTCGGATATGCGCTGTATGCGGTCGGCAATACCGTAATGCTGATTCTGCTGTACTTCACCGATTATTCCGGTGCGTTGACTGCATCGGCATTATTTGCAGGGTCGACGGTTATTTTCACGGTGATCGGACAGTTCTTCACTACCACACTGTTCGGCTTCGGTTTTCTGATGGGAGCGTCGCTGTTTGCTATTCATGCGACATTCCGGCTCGCCTCATACACCGACAATCTGCCATACCGAGTGCTGGGGCAGCAGCCGATTGTGGCACAGACGAAACGTGGACGTTTCACCGAACTGGGCATACTGCTTGAACATGGCGAACAACGAATCGATCAATCACTGCATCGCACGGAATATAAGAGGCACGTGCGGCGCGAGTGCGGGACGAACATTACAGAAGCGAACAATACAATCGGGGAGGAATCGTAAATCATGACATGGTGGAATCGACGCAACACAAAAGCCATTACCACGCTTGTCAAGCAAATAGCGGCATTGATAGCAATGCTGATGGTGCTTTCCTGCGCCGGATGTGCGACTTCATCACCCAGCGATAATGAACAATCGCAATCATCGGATTCAACGCAGACGCATGAGCAAGTCAAGAAAAGCGCTGAACAAAGCATCGACGGCGCACACTTGCGCGACAACGAATCGTTATACAAGGTGTATGACGACAGCGGCGTGGAAACCATGTATCTGACGGTATCGCGCGGTAATTCGTCGGAAGGAACCGACCATAGCTGGAGTGAAATCAACCAGTATTCCGTTGATGACTATGCGGCAATGGGCGTTGGACGCTACAAGGTCAATGGTTTGCTGCAGGTCGGCGACGAACAGGGGCCGGTTTCCGGGGAGCTTGGTTTTGGCGAAAGCGCGCCGAACGCCACCGTGCAGGTACGTGGTCAGTCATCGAGTAAAAACGAGCAGAAGAATTACAAGATCGAGTTGAAAAGCGGAAAAGGCAAGTGGCGTGGCCAGCGTACCATCGCATTGAACAAGCATATGGGTGAAGGTCTGCGTTTCCGTAACAAAATGGCCTTTGATCTCATCAAAGGCATCGACCAGATGATGGGGCTGCGCACGCAATTCGTGCACTTGTATGTGAAAGACGAGACCAGCGGATCAGATTCCTTTGACGATTACGGTCTGTATACGCAGGTCGAACAGCTCAACAAAACCGCATTGCAAGCGCACGGACTTGATAAGAACGGCCAGCTGTATAAAGTCAATTATTTCGAATTCCATCGAGACGAAGACGTGATCAAACTCGCCGACGATCCCGACTATGATCAGACGAAATTCGAAGAAAAACTGGAAATCAAAGGCGACAACGACCATACCAAACTGATTACCATGTTGAACGCGCTCAACGATTATTCAGTGCCGATGAGCGACATTCTCGGCAAATATTTCGATACCGAAAATCTCGCATACTGGATGGCATTCCAGCTGTTGACCGGCAATACCGATACGCAAAGCCGCAATATGTACCTGTATAGTCCCACGAATTCCGACACCTTCTACGTGCTCGACTGGGACAACGACGGCATGCTCATGCGCAAGGAATATGAGATCAAACAACGTTCCGACGGCAAAAGCTGGGAGAACGGCATCAGCAACTACTGGGGCAACATGCTGTTTAGCCGCTGCTTGCAGACCAAGTCGTTCCGAACTGCGCTCGACAAGGCAATACAAGACGAATACAAGTACATGAATGCCAATCGCATCAACTCCATGGTGAAGCATTACCGCAGCATTACGGAACAATATGTGTGGAAAATGCCTGATTCCATGTATGAAGGCGTTACCAAAAGCCAATATGATGTGATCGCGAACCAGCTGCACAGCGAAATCGAACAGAACTACCAGACATACCAAACCGGGTTCAACAAGCCCATGCCGTTCTACATCGGCACACCTACCCCTACCAATGGCAAGCTCAAACTCAGCTGGGATGTCTCCTACGATTTCAACGATGAGGATTTGCGTTATACCGTCACCGTGTCCAAGGATTACGAAGGTAAGGATGTAGTGTTCACACAGAGCGACCTCGTATTGCCGGAAGCCGTGATGGACATGCCCGGTGAAGGCCAGTACTTCATCAAAGTGAGCGTGCGCAACGCATCAGGCGAGACTCAGGACGCGTTTGACTACTACGTCACCGACGGCAACAAGATCTATGGCACCAAGTGCTTCTATGTGAAAGCCGGCGGCAGCATTGTGGAGGATGCCAATGTTCAATGATGGTGGCAATCGAGGAACGTCGCTGCTGCAGCGTGTCAAACGTCGGGTCAGCGAAGAATTATCCGTTCCGCCGAGCACCGCCAAGGAACGGTTCCGTCATGAGCTCAAATATCTGATCTCATACGAGCAAAAAGCCGATTTGAACGTGCGTATGGCGCCGCTGCTTGGTCTCGACAAACATGCGAGCAACGGCGGCTATATGATTCGCAGCCTGTATTTCGACGATTATTGGAACACCGCATATCGGGAAAAAGTCGATGGTGTGCTGCTGCGCAAGAAATACCGTATTCGCATCTACGATTACAGCGACCGCGTGATCAAACTGGAACGCAAACGCAAAAGCGACAGTTGGATTTACAAGGAGGATGCGCCGCTCACCCATGAGCAGTTCGACCGCATTCTTGCCGGCGATTACGAGTTTTTGCGCGACAGCGAGCATCAATTGTGTCGCGAGTTTTATGTGGAATGCATGTGCAATGTGTTGCGTCCGCGTGTGATCGTCGATTATGAGCGCGAACCGTGGATTCTTGACGCTGGCACCGTGCGTGTCACTTTCGATATGAACGTGCGTGCGGCGGTTGGAGGATTCGATGTTTTCGACGCCACGCTGCCGGTACTGCCTGTGCTTGAGCCGGGAAAACTGGTGATGGAAGTCAAATTCACTGAATTTCTACCGCAAGTGGTGCGCGATCTGTTGCCAGGCAAGGCGCAGGAGTTGACATCGGCCTCGAAATACGTGCTCTGTTATGACAAAGCCTCGTATTTGCGGGGATTCGGCTACTGGCAGGAAGGCTGGAGCGTGCCGAGCCTGTAAAGACAGTCTATGATCGGCTGGCATTTCCCGAAATCAAACGTTACGAATCAAGGAAGCAAGAGAGAAAGAACAGCGTTATGAGCGTTAATGACATGATCAAAAAGTCGGTGCTGAAATCCTTCAGCCAATACAATGTGCCCAAAATGGCGTTGGCATTGCTGGTGGCGTTGATTGTCGGCATCGTCATCTACTACGTGTACCGCCGTTTCTACACGGGCGTGGTGTATTCGCGCAGTTTCGCGGTCACGTTGGTGGGCATGTGCGTGCTCACCTGCATGGTCACGTTGTCCATCAGTACTAATATCGTGATTTCCCTTGGTATGGTCGGTGCGTTGTCGATTGTGCGTTACCGTACCGCGGTCAAGGATCCGATGGATCTGCTGTATTTGTTCTGGTCGATTACTTCAGGTATCGCGGCGGGTGCGGGCATGTATGTGCTGGTGATTGTTGCCGGATTGGTGATGATCGGTATGTTGGCGCTGTTCTACTCGCATCAAGACAAGGGTCGCGTATACATTGCAGTGATCCACTATATGGGCGATATGGTTGGCGATGAGATCACGCGTGCGTTCGGGCGTACCAAATTCTTCGTCAAATCCAAAACCATGCGTGGCGAACGCACGGAAATGGCCGTTGAAGTGTTCTGCGACGACAAGGATATGGCGTTCGCCGAGCGTATCCGTGCGATTGACGGCGTCGAGGACGTCACTCTGATACAGTACAACGGCGAATACCACGGATAGTTTTTTCGACGAGAGGGAGACCGCGTGACCGACATGCCGGAAATGGGCGGAATGCCGTCTAATGACGAGCTGGTGCCTTTCTTTACATTCGAAGACATCGATCATGCGCTCGAAAACGGCGAATTCTGCTGTTATCTGCAGCCTAAATGCAATGCGGAGACGGGAACCATTGTAGGAGCCGAGGTGTTGGTGCGCTGGAATCACCCCAAATATGGCGTGATTCCCCCAGGATGGTTCGTCCCGGTATTGGAAAGAGCCGGGCGTATCTGCCATGTGGATGTGTTCGTATGGCGCTTCGTGGCTGAGATGCTGGGCAGATGGGAGCATGAAGGACGCAATCTGGTACCGGTTTCCGTGAACGTGTCCATGATGGATATCAACCAGATGGATGTGGCCGACGTGATCGGCGGGCTGCTGAACGAATATAACATCGACGCGCGTCTGTTGCAGGTGGAAATCACCGAAAGCGCCGTGGCGAAAAACCTGCCCGTGGTGAAGGATACCATCCGCAAACTGCATGCGAGAGGCATCGTGGTACTGATGGATGATTTCGGTTCGGCATATTCCTCGCTGAACATGCTCAAAGACATTAATGTCGATGTGATCAAACTGGACACGAAGTTCATCGAACTGAGCGATGAGAATGCCGGTAAAGGCATGAAAATCATCCAATCCATGATTGTGATGGCTAAGAAGCTGCATCTGATGATCATCGCCGAGGGCGCCCAGACCAAGGAACAGGTCGATTGGCTGAAAGCAATTGGATGCGGATACATCCAAGGATATTATTTCTACCCTCCACTGCCGGTGAAACGGATGGAAACGCTGTTGGCCGAGCGTGCCGACGGTCGGCACTATTGGGATATGTCGTGCGATTACCTGCATCGCGATCATGTGACCGTTAACGGCCGGGTGCTGTTGGGAGCCTCCGCGTTGGCGGCCGACGCCTTTGAAATCCTGGCTGATGGTCTGGCGGAAATATCCCGGTTGAATGTGGCGACAGGCGAATACCGTGCCATCAAACGAGATGGGGTGATTCCCGATCCGGAAGTCGACGAATTCGGCGCCTACATGCGTGCGGTGGCCACCAACCGGGTGGTGCATCCTGACGATGCCGGACGATTCTTCGACGATCTGAATCTGCCTTCACTCCGGGAACGGCTATACAGGCAGGAAACCATGCTGGGGATATACCGTAGCGAGGTATTGGCCAAAACCGGCGTAGTCACATTCGCGGTGATTCCCACTCACGCATGCTCCCCATCCAACCCTTGGGCTGTGGTGCTGGTCGGACAGAATCTGCCCATCGGACTATTGGCATGCGGCGATGCCGATAATTACCGCAGGGACTCGCTGACGGGGCTGCTCAACCGCAATGCCTACGATGACGACTTGGAGTACATCCAGGCCACGCATGACCAGCCGCTGACGGTGGTGTACGTCGACATGATCGGACTGCATGAAATCAACAACCATTTGGGGCATGCCAAGGGCGATTCGGCGTTGTGCGAACTTGCGGATGCGATGCGTGCCTGCTTCGATGACGACAGGATCTACCGCGTCGGAGGCGATGAGTTCGTGATTGTCAGCTGCAACCATACGGTGAGCCAAAGTATGCGTCGGATGGCGCGTATGCGTCGGGATTTTCTGGAAGGTGATTGGGATATATCCGTAGGCATGGCCGAATCCGATGATGGAGGGGATCTTCCAGACCTCATCAATCAGGCGGAAATCCGTATGCGCGAGGACAAGAAACAGTATTACGTCAATGGTGGAGGCAAACGCCAGCTCCGCATGCTCAACAACCGGCTTGAGAATATTTTGGTGCGCAATGATGATATGAAAATGCTGCTTGAATATCTGAATGTACGTTATCCGGTGTCATTTATAGTCAATCTGAATACCGATACGCAGCGTTCGATCATGGTGCCCGATTTCTTTCAGCGTATGCTTGATGGTCATGGCGGTTCCTTCCGCGAAGCATTACGTGAGTTTTGCGATGTGAGGATTGCTCCCGAATATCAAGAAGGTCTCCTGCGACTGCTTGACTACGATGTCGTCCGTAGCCGGCTCAAGTCGGAAGGTGCAGTGCAATGCGGTTACGTGAAGAACGACGGTGAGCGGTTCATGTTGACGATTCTCGCCGACAACAGATCCACGGACAAGACCATGTGGGTGTTCGAACGTAAGGACCTGCCGTACGGAAGGGCAGGTTATTCGATGGATGATGGTACCCCCCCCCCTACCGATTCTTAGGATGGCAGAGATTATAAAAACTTATAAAAGAACATAAAGGGCGATTGCCGCGTTTGCCTGCGTGCGGTCTGGCTTGTTTTGTGCTGATCTTGGCTGAGAGCGAACCCCTCAGTCAGCCTGCAACCGATAACTCCCCTCACCAAGGGGAGCTGTCGTTTTTTACTCTGCATATGTGGATATCGTTGGTCGTTCCACCATAACTAGTGCGGAACAAGGGTTCGACTCGCACATCTTCTGTAGGAGATTGGGATTGGTCATGGATCGTACGGCTATGAAGCAGCTTGAGGCTTGGAAGACGTCTCGAAATAGAAAGCCGCTCATTATCCGAGGCGCCCGTCAGACGGGCAAAACGTGGCTGTCGGAGGAGTTCGGGCGTACACGATATGAGGCAGTGGCGCGTATCGACCTCATGAACGATGAGCGTGCGAGGAGTTTCTTTGACGGCGATCTAGATGTGAGCAGGATATTGCGTAACATCAGCCTCGAAACAGGTGTTCCTATCACGACAGATACCTTGGTGCTCCTTGATGAGATTCAAGAATGTCCGCGTGCATTGACTGCGCTGAAGTATTTCTGCGAAGATGCTCGTGAATATCACGTTATTGCGACTGGCTCCTACATGGGTATTGCCCGACATGCAGGCACTTCGTACCCGGTCGGCAAAGTCGATACGTTGACATTGCGTCCAATGGATTTCATGGAGTACCTTCGCGCCATCGGCCAAGGAATGATGGCCGATGCTATAAGCGACGGCACAGGTATTGCAGATTTGGATTCTGCAAAAAGGGACCTCCGGCGCGAAGCGGGCACTACCTTATTGGATATGGCAGTAGGGGTGTCTCTTTGCCCCTTTCACCATCTTGCAATAATTCTTTCATGTAAGAACTCTCTGTTAACATGTAAGAATTATTGCAAGATGGTGAAAGGGGATGCTCATGTTGCCGGCTAAAGAAAGTTTGACGGTTGAGTTCAAGAGTGAGCAGAAGCGCCCTCAATCGCATGATGAAATTGTTGACAACGTAGTGGCTCTAGCCAATACCGAAGGCGGCACACTGTATCTCGGTATTGAAGACGATGGCACTGTGACCGGCGTATGTGACGAGCATCGCAATATCAATGGACTTGCGGCACTAATTTTCAATAAGACTGTTCCGCAGCTTCCCGCTCGCGTGGCGCTCTTGTATGAGAACGAGGTGCCGATAGTCAGTATTGAGGTGGGTAACAGTCAGCAAATCGTGTCTACTAGTCAGGGGAAGACACTACAGCGCCGGCTGAAAGCAGACGGCTCACCTGAGGTCGTTCCGCTGTTTGTTTCCCAATTCATTAGCCGTTTATCTCAGCAACGGTTCTACGATTTCAGTGCGCAACCTGCCCCAGAGGCTCGGTTGGACGATTTGAATCCAGACTCACGGAACAAGTTGAGAAGCCATATTCGCAGTGCCAATGCGCAAAACTCGTTGTTGTCTTTTGCTGATGAGGATTTCGATCGGGCACTTGAGCTGGTTGTTGATGGCCCGTATGGATTGCAGCCATCTGTTGCTGGTCTGCTCACCATTGGTTCGGTTGATGCTATTCATCGATCGATTCCAGCCGCATCGGCTGTTTTTCAAGTGATGAAAGGCATGTCCCCAAAGGTCAATATGGATCCGTTCGTGTTGCCCTTGGTGGATATGTTTGATCGTGTAGGCGAGCTGATGGAGCCGTGGAATCCCAGCCACGAAGTCATGAGCGGCTTGATTCGTGTCGATCTGCCAGACTTCGATCGAGGGGCATTCCGTGAGGCAATGATTAACGCTTTCTGCCATCGCGATTATGCACGAATGGGTTCGGTGAGGTTCCTGGTTGATGATGATGGGTTGACCATAGCTAATCCCGGAGGATTCATAGAGGGTGTCTCCGAAGATAACCTGCTTACTGCACAACCGCGTTCCCGTAATCCGCAGCTTGCTCTGATTTTGAAAGCTGCCGGATATGTTGAACGTACCGGGCGAGGTGTGGATACCATCTATGCCGGGTCGATTGCGGCAGGCGGTTCTTTCCCGGATTACTCGCAGTCCAGTGCCGAAGAAGTCATTCTGTTCCTCCGCCGTGTGGTGCCTGACGAGGCATTCGTGACCATGATTGGAGATGAGGAGCGTCGACGAGGAGCACCGTTGCCAGTCTGGTCGCTGATTGTGCTCTCACTACTGCGCGAGCATCGTAGGCTTACTATGGTCCAGTTGTGTGATTTCTCCCATTTGGAGCATCGACGCATCGTGTCTGCTGTTGAGAATTTGGTGGAAGCTGGTTTGGTAGAGGGGGTCGGCAGTGGGAGCTCTCGCTCGTATATGCTGAGTGCCCAAGTGTACAAACGTTCAGAGGGGTTGGCGTCTTACGTGCGTCAGCGTGACATCGATGCCACCCGGCGCAGTGGCCTTGTTCTGGAGTTCGCCGAAAAAAATGATGGTGTCGTCACTACGGCGGATGTCATGGATCTATTCGGCCTGAGCTATATCAGTGCATACCGGTTGTTGAAGAAGCTCGAAGATGTGGGCAAGTTGCGCCGCGAGGGGAATGGGCCGTCATCCCGATACGTGTTGGGATGATTGGCGCGCGTGAAAGTAAGTTCTTTCATCACCTTTCAATAATTCTTTCATGTAAGAACTCTCTGTTTACATGTAAGAATTATTGCAAGATGATGAAAGATGCACACAAAAACGGGGAAGCCCCGCTCACATCGAGCGGGGCTTCCTCATATGCGCTGGTGTGTAGATCAGCCCGTGTTCTGCAGGCCGGCAGCAACACCTGAAACGGTGCAGAGGATCAGATAGATGAATCCTGCCTGCTGGCTTTGCGAGAGCTCTTCCTTGTCCACCTTCTTGCGCAGCGACTTGAGCGCCAGCACCTGGGTGACGGACAGCGCGTCCACATACGGCGAACGAATGCGGATGGCCTGGCCGAGCACGTGGCGGTGCTGCAGCGGCCACTTGTCACCCACGATGTCCAGAACCCACTTGCGGGTGAGCTCCATCTCCTCGAGCACCTTCTTGTTGAGGTCCTCGCGGTCGCCGAGGGCGAGGTACATCTTGGCGATGCGCTCGTCCGTCTTGGCGATGGACATCTCGATGTTGTCGATGAACGTGGAGAACAGTGGCCATTCCTCGTAGGCCTGACGCATGGTCTCCAGATCGCCGAACTTCTCGCATGCGGTACCGAGGCCGTACCAAGCGGCCAGGTTGATGCGTGCCTGAGCCCAGGAGAAGATCCACGGAATCGTACGCAAATCGTCTAGGGACTTGGCGCCAAGGCCGCGCTTGGCCGGGCGGGAGCCAATCGGCAGCAGACCGATTTCGGTCAGCGGCGTGACGATCGAGAACCACGGGGCGAAGCCATCGGTGTTCAGCAGGTCGAGGAAGCGGTTGTGCGCGGCCTCGTCGAGCTGAGCAGCCATGTCGGCGTACTTCTTGGTCATGTCGGTGTTGCGCTTCTCCACGCTCGGCGCGGACTGCAGCAGGGTTGCCGCAGCCACGGACTCGACGTGGCGGATGGCCAGCACCGGGTTGCCGTAGCGGGCGAAGATGACCTCGCCCTGCTCGGTGAGCTTGAAGCGGCACTTGACGGAACCGACCGGCTGGGCAAGCACCGCACGGTTGGCAGGGCCGCCACCACGACCGACGGCACCACCGCGGCCGTGGAACAAGGTCAGATCGATGTCGTGCGATTCGGCCCACTTGGCGATGCGCTCCTGAGCGGAGTGCAGGGCCAGCGTGGCGGAAGTCGGGCCGGCGTCCTTCGAGGAATCGGAGTAGCCGAGCATGACCTCGAGCTTGTTGCCGGTGGCCTTCAGGCGAGCCTGAACCTCGGGGATCTTAATCATTTCTTCGAGCACATCCACCGAGTTCTGCAAATCCTCAAGCTGCTCGAACAGCGGGATCACGTCGATGGTGGGCACATCCTCCGGGTGGGAGAATGCCAAGCGGTTGAGCTCGTAGACATCCTTGATGTTCTGGGCGCTCTTGGTGAAGGAGATGATGTAGCGGCGGGCGGCCTTGAGGCCGTTGCGCTTCTGGATGGCACCGAGAGCACGGAAGGTATCGAGCACCTCGTGCGTCATCGGCTGCAGTTCGCCGCGCTCGCCGTGCAGACCATGCTCGCGGATATCCGCAAGGGCGCGGGCGTGCACCACGGAGTGCTGACGGAACTCCATCTCCACCATGTGGAAGCCGAAGGTCTCGGTCTGCCAAATCAGATCCTGCAGCGGGCCGTAAGCGGAGCGCTTGGCGCCGGCCTCGGCCAGCGAACGCTGCACCACCTTGAGATCGTTGAGGAAGTCGTCGCAGGAGTGGTACATGAGGTCGGCATCGCGCTCGATGGTGTAATGCAGACGATCGGCCATCACCAGCATGACCGCGCGGTGCATCTCCTTGGTGGAGATCAGGGCGGCCTTGTCGGTCAGGCGCTCGCTCATTTCCTTCTGGTGGCTCCACAGGTTCTTGAGCTCGGCGCTCGGCGGCGTGGTCTCGGCCTCCATCGTGAGGTTGCGGCCCACTGTACGGGTGGCTTCCTCGAGAGCGGCGATCACGTGATCGGAGAACTTGCGGGCCACAGCGCGGCTCACCTTGGCGGTGACGTTCGGGTTACCGTCACGGTCGGAGCCAATCCAGCTGCCCGGGTGGAAGAACGCGGGGCAGACAGGTTCGACGAGTCCGGCCTGGTCACCCAGAATCCAGTCGTCGAAGCGACGGTAGACCTTGGGGATGGTGTGGAACAGCGTGTTGTCGAAGATGTCGAGAATCGTGTCCGCTTCCTCAACCGGGGTCGGCTTCTTCAGCGCAATCGGAGAGGTGCGGAACAGGGCGTCGATCTCGTTGTAGAGACGGCGCAGGCATTCCTTCTTGTCCGAGCCGCCGAGAATCTTGTATTCCCCGAGCAATTCGGAGATGCGGCGGATCTTGCCTTCCACTGCCTTGCGGCGTGCTTCAGTGGGGTGCGCGGTGAAGACGGGGTGGAACTCAAGCTGGTCGAGCAGCTCCTTGGCCTTGGCCGGGCCCATCTCGTTGATGAGCTGGTGGTAGGCGACGGTGAGCTCGTTGATCGGATCGACCGCCTGCTCGCCGGATACGTTGTTCTCGCGCTCATGGAGCACGGAAACGCGGTAGTTCTCCTCGGACAGGTTTGCCAGATGGAAGTACGTGGCGAATGCGCGGGCCAGCAGCTGGGCATCGTGTAGCGTCATGTTGTCGATGACGTTCACGGCCTCTTTCAGGCCATCCTGTGCGGGGTTCGGATCCTCCAACTCGGCGAAGTGTTCAGCGCTGGCTTCCACCGAGTAATTACGCACGGTGTCGAACGTGGAAAGCAGTTCGGGGTTGTATTCGCCCAGTACGTCACGCAGGATCTTCAAACACAGATCCATGTCGTCCTTGAGGCTTTGGGGGAGATCATGCTCCTCGGGGCCCTTGCGGCCAGTTCCGGTGGTGACGATGGCGGCGTCAGCAGGAGTGATCTGTTCTTCTGGTGTTGCCATATAACCTCCTTTGCCGAATATCAGGTTGCTCGGTCTGACGGTCGTCCGCGGCTCCTCCGCGGTTGTTGAGGCCGTCCGTTGCGAGCCCACAGCCTGTATTCAACGTGGTTGTTGTGTGAGTAACAGTGTATCCCCACGAAATCGCCACTTACGTTACGAAGTCCATATAGTGCGCAGCGGTGATGTTCATTTCGGGGGGTATTTGCCCGAATATTGGACAACATATGGGACGATGTCCGAAGCGCGGAAAAATCAGGCATCAGGCGATTGCCGCAGGGGTAGGCAGGGAGTAGTAATGGACAACGTGAGCGAACAGAAGAAAAATAATGCGCCTGAGGCGAAAGGCGCATCGGCCGTACGAAAATTCCACACCCACTCTATTCCGCTGGACATGGAAGACATTGCGCGTGACTGGGATAAGCCGGTGGTGGATGCCGGTATCGCGGCCAAGGCGAGCGTTATTGTGCGCGTTGGCATGCTGGATTTGGGGGCCGGCACTGGATCGTTCCGCGTGCGTGAGATGATGCACCGCATCGCCTATCCATTGGGCGTGCATGTGCGCGCCGATGTGAACCTGACGGACATCGAAGCTACCTGCACCGATGGCCGCAATCGCATCACCGAAGTCGTGGATTTGCCGACTACCGGCGTGAACACCGAACGAATCTGGCTGCTTGAGCATTTTGCCGACTGGTTCTCCGTGAACCTCGGTAAGGGATCGATGTATCACGTCGATTCGCAGTTGTCTGATGGAGTGGTCAAACATCTTGATGAGCGCGATGCCTCGCAGTATTCGGCTGATCTGTCCAAGAGGCTGCGTGAACGGGCCAAGGCTCGTGCCGCTGCGGCCGACGGCAGCGTTGATGATGCTTTGGATGTGGCGTTGAGGGCCAAGGTCACGGTTACCTCTGTGGCTAGATCCTTGGATGATGACAACGAGGAAGCGCACCGTCTGCTGGCGGACAGCGAGAAGGTCACCCCGATTGAAGACAAGGCGGCCGAGGAAAAAGCCTACGATGATGCCGAGGTGTTCGCCGGCGATTCCAACGAGGCGGTCGAGGCGGCCAGTTCTGCCGGGGCCGAGAGCCTGATGCGGCATGAGGCGGGAAATGCTCCGGACAATGACGAGAACGCTGCCGGCGAGCCGGCGCGTTCTGACGGTTCGGGCGTGCGTGCACCGGAAGGTGACGCTGCAGATGCCGCGACTGAGCCGAGTTCGGCCAAACGCAAGAGTCGCGTGCCCAAGGAATACGCCGAACATTTCAACGAGCGTTCCGATGAAGAGAAGGCCAAGGGCGGCATCACTGTGCGTCAGGCACACGAGCGGCTCGATCTCATCGAGCGCCGCAAGCCGTTGTACAAACCGTGGTTCTCCGGCTTAGCCTCCGCTTTGGCTTGTGCGGCCTTCGTGTTCCTGCTCGGTGGTGGCCCGTATGACATGATTGGTGCGTTCGTAGGAGCGGGCCTTGGCCAGTGGATGCGCCGGCGACTATTCGCGCATCATCTGAACCAGTTCTTTGTCACCTTTGTATGTGTGGCTGCGGCGGCGCTCGCCTGCACGGGCACTTTGCGACTCATCGGCATCTTCGACCCGGTCGCACTTTCGCATGATACGGCCTATATCGGTGCCATGCTGTTCGTGATTCCGGGCTTCCCTCTTATCACCGGCGGCCTCGATATGGCCAAGATTGACTTCCCCTCTGGCATTCAGCGCGTGGCCTACGTGCTGTGCATCATCCTGATGGCCACGCTCGCAGGCTGGGCTGTGGCCGTGATGGTGCACCTGCACCCGGAAGGTTTCGAGCCGTTGGGATTGAACCCGTGGGTCAACGGTTTGCTGCGGTTCGTGGCGGCGTTCGTCGGCGTGTGGGGCTTCTCCGTGCTGTTCAATTCGCCGCAACGTATGTGCCTGACGGCCGCGCTGATTGGTGCAATCACCGACACGTTGCGTTTGGAATTGCAGGACTTCAGCGTGGCACCCGAGATGGCGACCTTCATCGGCGCATTCCTGGCGGGTATTCTGGCCTCTGCATGGCGTTCATCCGTCAGGCGCGGCTGGCTGCCACCGCACCTTGGCTATCCGCGCATCTGCCTGACTGTGCCGTCTATCGTAATCATGGTGCCCGGCTTGTATATGTACCGCGCGATGTGGTACCTCGGCAGCTTCGACACTGTCAATGCTCTGGATTGGGCATTCCGCGCATTTATGGTGATTGTCTGTTTGCCGATCGGTTTGGCGATGGCTCGCGTGGTCACCGATAAATCCTGGAGATACGACATTTAGCCGTTGTGCTGGCTCCCCTCGGGTGAGGGGAGCCAGCACAACAAACATAGCGTCTCAGTATGGTGACACTGGAAGGCGCTTGAGACCTTGCGTCCATTACCATCGGGCGAAGTGCGTTGCAGTCGTGTTCATGGTTGCGGCGGCCGGCACGGCGCTGGTTCAGCGCCCATCACACATCAACACAAACTCATGCCATGGCGATAGCCGCTTGGCGTCATGATCGAGGAGGGTCGTTGGCCAACGATTTCTGGATTCTGCTGGCCATGGTCATCTATTTTGCGGCCATGCTGTCCATCGGATTTATCTACTCCAAGCGCTCCAACTCCTCCTCCAAGGAATACTTCGCAGGTGGTCGCGGCGTGGGGCCGTGGCTCACGGCACTAAGCGCCGAAGCCTCCGACATGAGCGGCTGGCTGCTCATGGGCCTGCCGGGCTTGGCCTACTTCACCGGCGCGGCCGATCCGATGTGGACTGCCATCGGCCTGGCTCTCGGTACCTATCTCAACTGGAAACTTGTGGCCCGCCGCTTGCGTCGCTACTCGGTGGTGGCCGGTGACGCCATCACTATTCCTGATTTCTTCGCCAAGCGATTCCATGACGAGAAGGGCGTGATTTCCACTATTGCGGCCGTAATCATCTTGGTGTTCTTCAGCGTGTATGTGGGCAGCTGCTTCGTGACGGTGGGCAAGCTGTTTGCCACGCTGTTCGGCTTCGACTACCACATCATGATGATCATCGGCGCGGTGGTCGTGTTCGTCTACACCGTGGTGGGTGGCTATCTGTCTGTGGTGATGACCGACTTCATTCAGGGCATGCTCATGTTCTTTGCGCTCGCGGTGGTGTTCATCGGCACTGTGGCCAGCGCAGGCGGCATCGACAACACCGTGGAATTCCTGCGCTCCATCCCCGGCTATCTCTCCGGCACGCAGGTGGCCGCGCCCAAGCTGGACCCGGCCACCGGTCAGCAACTGGTCGAGGCGGGGAAGGTCGTGTTTGGTGCGCCCTCCGATTATGGCATTATCACCATTATTTCCATGCTGGCGTGGGGCCTGGGCTACTTTGGCATGCCGCAGGTATTGGTGCGCTTCCTTTCCATCCGCAGCGTGGAGGAAGTGCGTAAGTCCCAAATCATCGCCACCTCTTGGTGTGTGATTTCGCTGGGCTGCGCAGTGTGCATCGGCCTGGTGGGTCGTGCCATGATGCCCACCGGACTGTTGACCTCCACCGACGCGGAAACCATTTTCATCGTGCTGGCGCAGACCCTGCTGCCGAGCTTCATGTGCGGCGTGGTGGTCTCCGGCATCTTCGCCGCCTCGATGAGCTCCAGCTCCTCGTATCTGATTATTGGCGCTTCGGCCATGGGCGAGAACATTTTTCGTGGATTGCTGCATAAGAAGGCCACGGATCGGCAAGTCATGATTGTGGCTCGTGTGACGCTGGTGGTTATGTTCCTGTTCGGCATTGTGGTGGCGTTTGACCAGAACTCTTCGATTTTCCAGGTCGTCTCCTATGCGTGGGCTGGTCTCGGCGCATCGTTTGGGCCATTGATGCTGTGCTCGCTGTATTGGCGTCGTGCCAACAAGGCCGGTGCCGTGGCCGGCATGTTGTCTGGTACGACGACCGTGCTGATTTGGCATAACCTCGTCAAGCCTTTGGGTGGTGTGTTTGCCATTTACGAGCTGCTGCCTGCGTTCATCATTTCGTTGCTGTTCATCGTGGTGGTCTCGCTGTTAACCGCCAAGCCGAATGAACGCATGCTTTACGAATTCGACCACTACATGGATGATCCGCTGCCTGGCACCCTGCCGTCCGGCACCGTGCTCGTCGACGAACCCATGGAAGCCATGGAGGCCGAAGTCCGCAGCGGCAAGTGACGCGTACCCGCTGCGCGGTTGGCTTGGCGCTTTATTCTTTGGCTCCGCGAAGTCGCATGAATTTGCCGGCTTCGTGGGGTTTCTTCGATGGAAGGGATACATTTAGCCCGCTCTGCAAGGTCATCGCATCCACTGATGCCTCTTTGTTGAGGTGCGGCTGTCTCTATTGAGCTATTCACGCGGCGTTATCGGAATAATTGGAAGCAGCGGCTCGACATTCAAACGTTTGTACAGCGGAATACGGCGTAATTTTCGGGCATCGCTGACCTGTCGAATGGTCTGCCGCGTAGTGAGCTGAACCGTTTTGCCCGTGACCTCTTGTATCCTTTCGGCGACTCTTCGGGCAAGAGCCTCTTCTCCCGCTTCATCGCCAATATCTAATTTGGTAACTTGAATGTACTTCCAACCGGCATCCTCTATCATTTGACGGCGTCGTGCGTCGTTCAGCCATTGTCCGGCATGATGAGATCCTTCGTATTCGATGCATATCTTGAATTCGGGGTACGCAAGGTCAAGATATATGGGTTTGGTGTTGTTCCCTACGAATATCGGGTAATTCACTAGTGGGCAATCCAAGCCATATTTCATGAGAGCCAGGCGGGTTCGTGTTTCCATGGAGGAATCCGTGCCGGCGCGTGCCAAAAGTAGAGCGTGGCGGCACTTCTTATATCCGCGGAACAGATACGAATTAGCGCCGCTCTCTTTAACGGCGCGTACTTGAGCCTCGACCTCGTCGAGATACAGAGACAAATTATCTGAGGTTGTTCTGCAGAGTCTTCGATCTCGGCGCATCATGGAATCTGCGAGAACGACAAGTTCCTCAAGTTCAAGATACGCGGCGAACATGGCCCATGTGCAAGCCGGCGAAGTACATGTGAACTGCCCGTCAACCATGACCGTGTCTAGTGGGAAAGGCCATACAACCACTTTGATTCCCACAACGTGCCGCTTGGCATTGGCGTGTGGAACCGCAACAATGGTTGCAGTTGCAAGGCCTCTGTGTTTGCTCAATATGCGGGGCGCCTCGATTGATAAAAGCTCCAACGCCGTTGTCAGGGCATAGGGCGGTCGCCAGCCGCTTCGCCGTTGCACATCTGCACACGTCTGCATTCGTTGATATTTCTGCATTGTCAGCTCTGTCAATGCGATTGAGCTGCCCATGATGATCACCCCCTCGTGATGTTCTGCTTTGTGTTTGAGAAGTGTAGGGGTTGACTGCCCGCTCTGTCTACCGCCTCAGTTTTTCGGTGGATAGATGTGGATAAGTCAGTGGATAACTGGGGGTATTCGTTGAGGTCTATCAGACCAGTGTGGCTCCGAATACATTGGATAAGTCATGCGGAGCCCTAAATGAGGCCTGCCCCTGCCCCTTGCGCACGCCCTCCTTACCGCTGGTTCTGGTTCACGTGGGGTGATGGGCGCGGGGAGGTGGAACCCGTGCCCTTTGTAGGTGAACCAGCGCGTTGGTCTAACAGTCCCATTCATGTTGGCTGCAGGACATCCGTGATTACAAGGAACGCAGGGATTTGCGGGTCCGATGGCAGGGCACCATCGACGGCATGATTAAGCTTGAACGAAATCCCCATGGCGTTCAAGCAAAGGTGGCATGATGGCGGGTATGAGTAGCTTGGTGCGTATTGTCAATGCCGGTGTTCCGGGGTCTCAGGACCGCGTGGACGTGGTTCTTCGCGATGGGGTTGTTGCGTCCGTCAATCCTGCCGGAACGGACCTGGCCTCGCATGGCACAATGCCGGCTGGAGCGCATATGGCATTCTCGGCGCACACGTCGAACGCCGCTGACACCGGCAGCGCCCCGACTCCAACGCCAGCCGCCGCACCTGCTGACGAAACCACCATCAATGCAGATGGCCTGTGGATCATCCCCGGCCTGTGGGACTGCCATACGCACTTCACGCAATGGGCCAAGACGTTGGGCCGTCTGGATCTCATCAACGCTCGCTCGGCTGCTGAGGCGATGGATATGCTGCACCGTCACTTGGACGAGCGCCGCGCCGCCGGCACGCTTGACCCGGATGCCTTCGTGGTGGGCATGCGATTCCGTCACTCGCTGTGGGCTGATGATGAGCAGCCCACGTTAGCCGCCATCGACGCCGTGACCGGCGACCAGCCGGTGGCCCTCTCCAGCGCGGACATGCACTGCGGTTGGGTGAACTCTGCCGCGGCTCGCAGACTTGGCGTACGTGTGGACGAATCCGGACTGGTCGGCGAGCTCGAATGGTTTAACGCCTACACCGCCTTCGACAAAGCACCGGGCGCCGCCGAGGAGACCGATCGTCTGCTGCGCGAGGCCGAACAGGACGCCGCAAGCAAGGGCGTGGTCGGCATCCGCGATTATGAGATGGCCGAAAACATCGACACGTGGATTAATCGTTTCGCGGCCGGTATCAATGGCTTGCGTGTGGACGCCGGTGTATATCCCGAACGGCTACAAGTCGCCATCGATGCAGGGTGGCATACCGGCAAGGAATTGCCGGGCAGTGCCGGGCTTGGCCATGTAGGCGCCATGAAGCTCATCTCGGACGGCTCGCTCAACACCCGCTCTGCCTACTGTTCCACGTCGTATTCGGGCATCGAGCCGCCGACGTATGGCACCCTGAGCTACACGCCACAGCAAATTGAAGACTATATGCGCTTGGCCACCGAGCATGGCTTCGATATTGCCTGCCACGCCATTGGCGACGAAGCGAACACCATTGTGCTCAACGCAGCAGCTGCCACGCACGCACATGGATCGATCGAGCACGCGCAGATGCTCAAGCCCGTCGATATCCCACGCTTTGCCGAGTTGGGCCTTACGGCCAGCATCCAGCCGCAGCATGCCATGGATGACCGCGACGTCATTACCCGTTTCTGGGCCAATCCGGCTGGTATCCCCTATCCGTTCAAAGCCCTTCATGACGCAGGTGCCATGCTGCGCATGGGTTCCGACGCGCCTGTGGCCCCACTGGACCCGTGGCTGGCCATTTCCGCCGCCGTGTTCGGCACCGAAAGCTCCGATCGCGAGCCGTTCCAGCCCGAGCAGTGCCTCGATGTGCGCACCTCACTGGCGGCTTCGACCGCAACGGGTCGTGACCATCTCGCAGTCGGCGACCCGGCTGATGTGGTATTACTCGACACTGACCCGTACTGCGTGTCCGCTCCTGAAGCCATGCGTGCTATGTCGGAACATGTCGTAATGACGCTGTTGCGCGGGGAACGTATGTATTGATGCAATCCATCGCATGAAGTGACTAGATGCCTATTTCGGCGGTCGTGTTATACGAAGAGTGGCGTTGAATTTTCGAATTGAGAGCTACGAGCGTCTGATTTTCCGTTTCAAGGGGCGGATTTGAGTTTCTCCGGAGGTCTATCTCCGTTTCAAGGGGCTGCTCATTCGCTGAACCTTCAGTAGGAACCCATCTGTATTAACGTCATTCCGCCATTTTTATGCCGTGTCTACTTGGGCATCAGCCCCTTGAAACGGAGATAGACCTCCAGAAAACACGAAATCAGCCCCTCGAAACGGAGATAGGGCAGCAAAAACCGTCATGAAGCACGAATAAGGGTTTTTGGCGAGCAAGCTCTGTCATGTTTGCAATGGACTCTGTTTGGATCTCATGCTGTGAGGTAGGTTTGCGCGCCCATGCGCGCTATTTTGACTATACGATGGCGTGAAATCAGCGGCCTGCTGTGTCGCAATGCAAAAACGCCGTGTCGATCCCAGTTGAGGCGACACGGCGCTTGCTGCGAGTAACGGAAAAAATCAGTACTTCATGCCCATGGCCTCACGCACCTGGTCGAGGGTTTCTTCGGCGATGGCGTTGGCGCGCTTGTTGCCGTCGTGCAGGATGTCGCGGATGGAATCCATGTCCTTGGCCAGTTCAGCGCGGCGCTCGCGGTGCGGGGCCAGGAACTCGTTGACGGACTCGATGACGTACGCCTTCAGCGCGCCGGCACCGGAATCGCCGATCTCCTCGGCGATGTCCTTCGGGTCACGGCCGGTCACCAGACCGGCGGTGGTCAGCAGGGCGGAGACCTGCGGACGCGCAACCGGGTCGAAGGTGATGCGACGCTCGGAATCGGTCGGGCTCTTCTTGATAAGCTTGGCGGTCTCCTCGGCTGTGGCGCCCAGCATGATGGAGTTGCCATATGACTTGCTCATCTTGCGTCCGTCAAGACCCGGAATCTCCGGCGCTTCGGACAGAATTGCGGCCGGCTCCGGGAACACCGGATTCTTCTTGGCGTAACGCTCGTTGAAGCGGCGCGCAATGGTACGGGTGATTTCCACGTGCGGCAGGTTGTCCTTGCCGATTGGCACGACATTGGCCTTGCAGAAGAGGATGTCGCACGCCTGATGCACCGGGTAGGTGAGCAGCAGGCCGGTCAGCGCGTGGCCGGAAGCCTCCATCTCGGACTTCACGGTCGGGTTGCGGTGCAGCTCGGCCTCGGTGACCAGGGACAGGAACGGCAGCAGCAGCTGGTTCTCGGCCGGCACGGCGGAGTGGGTGAACATCATGGTCTTGTTCGGGTCAATGCCGGCGGCCATGTAGTCGAGCACCAGGTTCAGCACGTTGTCCTGAATGTGCTCGGTGGTGTCGCGGTCGGTGATCACCTGATAGTCGGCGATGATGATGTTCGTGTTCACGCCGCGCTCCTGCATGGCGACGCGCTCGCGAATCGAGCCGAAGTAGTGGCCCAAGTGCAGGCGGCCGGTCGGCCGGTCGCCGGTCAGCATGGTGAAGCTCGACGGCTTGGCCTCAAGCTTGGCAAGCGTTTCGTCCGAACGCTTCTTCGCTGCGAGGAAGCTCGCGCTCATCTCATTGCCTGCCGCTGTCAGTTGCTGCTCGTCGGTCATGCGAAATCCTTTGAATAGGCCTCAGATAAACGCTTTTTATGGTAAAAGTGTGAGCCGACAACGAACAAGCCAGTATTAGTGGTACTCTCTATTGTTGATGAATCGAACAGCACAGTAATTCGCAGGGGGTCAGATGGGCCGCGGACGTCAAAAAGCAAAACAGCAGAAAATTGCCCGAAAGCTCAAGTACCTGACCACCGATACCGATTACGATGAGCTGGCAAAAGAGCTAAGCGAGCAGGAGCCGGGAACGGGCTCTCCTGACCCGTTTGCTGAGGTCGATGACCAGTATGCGGACAAGGATGTGGATTCTGTTGCTGATGCCCATGCTTCGAATAGCGCCGAGACGGCTCCCGCGCAGGAAGACGATCTTGACGAGTACGCCAAGTGGGCCGCCGAGGCCGCCGCAAAGGCGACGAGCGGCGAGTTCCCCGCGTCCGCTCCCGCAAAGGCGGTGAATGTGCCGAAACCGGCTCCGCGCAAGCCGATTCCAATGCCTATGCCTTCCGCGCTTAAGCCCAAGAAGGGCTGAGCGCAGATCTGCCAAGTGCGGATTTTCCGCTCTCGAACAATCTTTAATCCCCTTGTGCCATGTGTGGTGCAAAGGGATTTTTATGTATGGGATATGACTCGCTTCGTGCCGGCCAGCGCGTATTTATCCCTGCCGACTGGGAGGTAGTGATTGCCTGGCCACCCCTCAGTCTCGTTGCGCGAGCCAGCTCCCGCCAGCGGGAGCATAAGCGGTCACAGTGGCAGCAGGTCGCTCAGGTCGTCGCGTTCTCCGACGGCGCTGATGTGGCCGGCGTCCTTTTCCTCCGCCCATGTGGTGATACCGCAGGCCAGGCGCAGCCAGACATCCGGCTCCAGCTCAATGACATCCGGTGGCGTCAGGTTATGCGGATCCGATTCCGGCCCGTCCAAAATCTTGACCGCACCCCACGGCGCAACGCGCACCTCCACGCCGGGGCCGGGCGCGCGCCGCTCCAGCAGGAACAGCGAGTAGCGCACAGCCATCGCCCATACCGGGCGCGGCAGAACGGGGGAGGTGGTCAGGCGATGTGGTGTGTTGTCGGCCAGTTCCAGGGCTGCGTCACGCCATTGCGCCAGCGCGTCACGCCCGCGTTTCAAGTCCTTTTCCAGAATTACAGCCATGCGTTCTATCCTTGCACTGAGCCACGAAAGACGGCATTGTGCAAACGATGGCATACTGTGGGATGCGGAATGACAAGACATGTGATACTCTCTGACTGAGAACGTATGCAACAACTGTCTGCCAACGCTGTTACAGAGAGTTCATGCACACGTTTATGCGACGATACCAATCGCGCGGCATAATAAGCACGGGCACTTATCCCGGAAGGAAAGTCAGAATGACCGAAATTACCGCACCGAAGTCTCCCGTTACGGCGGAACAGTTCGCCGACGAGATTCGTGAACAACTGAAATACACCCAAAACGTCACCGCCGAGCAGGCCACTGCCGCCGACGTGTACGTCGCCGTCTCCAAGGCCGTGCGCAACCACCTCGCTGATTCTTGGTTCAAGACCCAGGCCGACACCGTCAACGGCAACACCAAGGCCGTCGGCTACCTGTCCGCCGAGTTCTTGATGGGCAAGCAGCTGGAGAACGCACTGCTGAACGCTGGCCTGACCGACCAGTTCGACAAGGCTGTGGAAGCCCTTGGCTTCAAGCCGAAGGACATCGTGGACGCCGAATACGAGCCGGGCCTTGGCAACGGTGGCCTTGGTCGTCTGGCCGCCTGCTTCATCGACTCTCTCGCCTCCCTCGGTGTGCCGGCCTTCGGTTACGGCATCCAGTACAAGTACGGCATCTTCAAGCAGAAGTTCGACGAGAACGGCAAGCAGGTTGAGACCCCGGATTACTGGCTGGCCAACGAAGAGCCGTGGGGTCACACCGACTACAACCGTGACCAGAAGGTCTCCTTCGGTGGCAAGGTCGTCGAAAACGCCGACGGCACCAAGACCTGGGAACCGGCCTGGTCCGTGCGCGCCGTGCCGGTGGACTACATGGTTCCCGGCTACAAGTCCCAGCGTGTGAACACCCTGCGCCTGTGGACCGCCAAGAGCTACGACGAGTTCGATCTGCTCGCCTTCAACCGTTCCGAGTACATGGACGCCGTGGCCCCGCAGGTCAAGGCCGAGAACATCTCCAAGATTCTCTACCCGGAAGACTCCACCAAGGTCGGTAAGGAACTGCGCCTCGAGCAGCAGTACTTCTTCGTCTCCGCCTCCCTGCACGACGCCATCCGCGTCTTCTACCCGGGCCAGGACAAGCCGGACCTGACGACCTTCCCGAACAAGATCGTCTTCCAGCTCAACGACACCCATCCGGTGATCGGCATCCCCGAGCTCATGCGCATCCTCATCGATGAGTACGGCTACGACTGGGACACCGCGTGGTCCATCACCACCAAGACCTTCAACTACACCTGCCACACCCTGCTGCCGGAGGCCCTTGAGGTCTGGCCGGCCAGCCTGATCGGCGAGCTGCTGCCGCGCCACCTCGAAATCATCGAGAAGATCCAAGACCAGTTCGCAGCTGAGCTCAAGGCCAAGGGCGTTGCCGCCGACACCATCAAGGACATGGCCATCTACACTGGCGACGCCGTGCGCATGGCTTACCTGGCCACCTACGGTGGCTCCCACGTCAACGGCGTTGCCGAGCTGCACTCCCAGCTGTTGAAGGACGTTACCCTGAAGAACTTCTCCGACGTCTACCCGGACAAGTTCACCAACGTGACCAACGGCGTGACCCCGCGTCGCTTCGTCAAGCTCGCCAACCCGCGCCTGTCCGACCTCATCACCGAGGGCCTGGGCACCGACAAGTGGGTCGCCGATCTGGAACTGCTCAAGGGCCTCGAGCCGCTGGCCAAGGACGATGAGTTCGTCAAGAAGTTCGCCGCCGTCAAGAAGGCCAACAAGCATGCATTCGTGGGCTTCGCCAAGGACCACTACGGCATCGATATCGACGAGAACACCCTGTTCAACACCATGGTCAAGCGTCTGCACGAGTACAAGCGCCAGTCTCTGAAGATTCTCGCCGTAATCTCCACCTACGCCGACATCAAGTCCGGTAAGGTCAAGGCCGAGGACATCACTCCGCGCACCGTGTTCTTCGGTGCCAAGGCCGCTCCGGGCTACTACCTGGCCAAGATGACCATCGAGCTGATCAACAACGTTTCCCGCGTGATCAGCAGCGATTCGGCCGTCAAGGGCAAGCTCGCCGTCCACATGCTGCCGAACTACAACGTCGAGATGGCCCAGAACCTCATCCCGGCCACCGAGCTTGACGAGCAGATCTCCCAGGCCGGCAAGGAAGCTTCCGGTACCGGCAACATGAAGTTCGCTCTGAACGGCGCCCTGACCGTGGGTACGCTGGACGGCGCGAACGTCGAGATCCGTGAGCGCGTCGGCGCCGACAACTTCTTCCTCTTTGGCATGACGGTCGACGAGGTGGAAGCCCAGTACGCCAACGGCTACGATCCGGCCAAGTACTACGAGGCCGATCCGCGCCTGAAGCAGGCCATCGATCTGGTGGCCGACGGCACCTTCTCCAACGGCGACCGCAACGCCTACTCCCCGCTCGTGGCTGACTGGCTGACCAAGGACTGGTTCATGACCTTGGCCGATTTCTCCGCCTACATGGGCATCCAGTCCGAGATCGAGGCCCTCTACGCCGACGAGCTCGAATGGAACCGCAAGGCCGTGCTCAACGTGGCCAACTCCGGCTACTTCAGCTCCGACCGCTCCATGGAGGACTACCTCGAGCGCATTTGGCACACCGCTCCGCTCGCGTGATTGCGGAGCGTCCTCGGCGTTGCTCCTCGGTCGACGTACCTTCGTACGCCTTTCCTCGGTGCGCCTTGAGGCCGCACGCGCAATCGCGCTCGCTCCGCTGGCCTGATACCTGGCTCCTGCTGGCGGGAGCTGGCTGGCAGAGCCAGACTGAGGGTGGTTTTTCTGTGACCACCCCCAGTCAGCTGTGCTGACAGCCCCCGCCAGCGGGGGCGAAGTCTAGCTAAACGCCAAAGGGCCCTGCAACCAACTTCATACGTTGGTTGCAGGGCCCTTCGTGTGTTGAAAGACTGTGTGGGCCATCAGGCCTCAGCCGGAGCCTCAACTGCAGGCTGCTCGCCGTCGGCCTCGTCCTCGGCCTTGTTCAGGCCCAAGTCAACCGGCGAGGAGCTGTTCTCCCACGGCTCCTCCCACGGATCATAATCCGGGTTCTGCTGCTTGTAGATGTACAGGCCAACTACTGCTGCCAGTGCCGCGCCGAATAGCAGTGCGAAGAACTTCCAACCGTTAGAAGACTTGCTCTCCATGACGGCTCCTTTCTGTGAGGACATCTGGTCGGTATGCCCATTCAAACCGACTCTGCACCCCATTCTATGCCGTCGTTTGTGACGATTGGGTGGGGAACACCTATCGCATGTATTGCTCATGGCATAGTAGCTCCGAGCATCCGGCGCGTTGGATACAGTGGGCACATGCATATGCCTACCAAACAAGAAATCCGCTACCAATGGGAGCACGGCGGCCCGGTGATGGCCTGGGCGCTGATTGCCGCATGCACAGCAGTATGGCTGGTGGAGGTACTGCTGGGTTTCTTGTCGCCGACGTTGCAGAACTGGCTGATCTACCGTGGCATGTTGGCACCAGCCACAATGTTGGCTGAACCGTGGGCCATCGTCACCTCGATGTTTCTCCATGCGCCCAACTCAATACTGCACATCCTGTTCAACATGATTGCGCTGTATTCGGTCGGCCCGGTGTTGGAACGGCTCATCGGTCACTGGCGATTCCTCGGGCTGTACATGATTTCCGGCCTTGGTGGCGCGCTGGGCATGATGGTGTGGGCTGTCGTGGCCCCTGGCGGCCAAGGCTGGCAAACGGCCGCCTACGGGGCTTCAGGGGCGTTGTTCGGCTTGTTCGCCGCATTGCTGGTGGTATATCGCCGCATCGGGGCGGATATCCGTTCGATGCTGATATGGATGGCGGTGAACTTTGCGCTGCCGTTTGTGGTTGGCGGTGTGGCTTGGCAGGCGCATGTCGGTGGCTTTGTGGTGGGTGGCTTGCTGACATGGCTGCTGATCGGCGGCATCCGGCCTTGGCGAGGCAAAAGCCTTGCCTGGCGTATGCAGGTGTATGGCTGGTCGGTGACCGTGTTGGTCATCGCGCTTATCGTGGCGTGCAATTTTGCCAATCCATATGGCTGGATGTGGCGCTGATACCGTTGTGGATTCCTCCGGGGCAGTGTCCGATCATCTTGTCGACTTGTGCACAACTGTGCATGAAAGTGCATAAGACGGTGGATAACTTATGTGGATAAGTTGGCCATAATCCCGTAATTCAAGGGATATGTCTGTGGATAACTTAGGAAAGAGACGCGATGTTATCCAATGATTTCCCGCCTCGGCAACCGTTTGTGCACCGGTTATGCACCAAAAAGAGCCTGTTATCCACTAGTTATCCACTATGTTTTCCACATTCTGTGGAAAACTACACGCGTGTAATTCATCCACAGCAGGTGGATAACAATGTGGATAACTAGTGGATAACCGGTGGATAGTTGTGGGTAAGTGACTGCGCGAGGGCGAAGGAGGCCGGAGCGGCGGCAATTGCCATAATGGAACAACAATGTGCCGTACGCCGGATCTGCTGACAAAGGCGGCTCGGCACCCGTCGCAAGACAAAAACGCAAAAAGCCGGCCCTGCTCGCAAGCAGAACCGGCTTTCGTAAAAAGACGATAGGCGAACTCAGCGCCAGCCCATAGTCATCAGGAAGCCAATCATAATCAGGGCGAAACCGATGGCAAGGTTCCAAGCGCCGATATTCGGAATCGGCCAGGAACCGGACGGGGAAAGGTAGTACACCACGCACCAAATCAGGCCAATGATCATCAATGCGCAGAATACCGGAACAAACCAACGCGGGTTGGACTTGGTGCCCTTGATGGTCTCCTCAACGCGCTTGGTGTTCTCCGCCTGACGGCTCATCATGCGCTGCATCTGCGGGGTCAGCGTGGCCTTGTCGGCAGTGGCGTTCAGGACAGCTTCGACCTTCTCCATGTCAACGCCGTAGTTCTCATCCTCTGCAGCGGTCTCGTCCGCAGCGTTCTCGGACTTGGCGGCATCGTCCGTGGCGGCCTCAGATGAGGTCTCGCCCTGCCAGTCCTTCTGGTCGTTCGAGTCGGTTTCGTGCAGCTCTTCGTCAGCCATCAGCATAGTCTCCATTCAGTAGGCTAAAAGTCATAATAGTGGCTACACTCGAAACCAGTAAACTCGCCGCGTATAAAGATGGGAAATCATGTCCAGGCACGTAGGCAAACACAGCACGAAGCGCTCTCTGCTGGGAGGCGTTGCGGTGTTCGTCGTCGTCGCTCTGACTGGTTTTCTGCTGAGCACCAACGTACGCGTGAACCGTACGGCGACCGTTACCAATGACACGGCAGATCTGGTGGAACAAGGCGTCAGCGAGGTCAACCAACTGCAGAATGACGTGAACGATTTGCAGCGGCAGGTGACCAATCTCACCGATGTGCTGGGTTCCGGCGACCGGAATGCCGGCGATCAAAGCAGCCAGGGAGACAGCAGCGACAACAGCCTTATGATGCCCGAGCTGGAGGGCGCTGGTGTTACCGTAACCCTCAACGATTCGCCGTTGTGGGAAACCGCAGTCAACAACAGCGGTTCGACCACCAACATCAACGATTACGTGATTCATCAGCAGGATGTGGAATCCGTGGTGAACGCGCTGTGGGCGGGCGGCGCCGAGGCGATGATGATTATGGATCAGCGCGTGCTGTTCAATTCGGCCGTAATCTGTTCCGGCAACGTGCTGTCCATACATGGTAAGAAATACGCGCCGCCATTCACCATCTCGGCCATCGGGGATCAGGCCTCCATGCGCAAGGCGCTGAACGATTCCGAAGCCATCACCATTCTTAAGCAATATGTGACCGCATTCGGCATCGGCTACAAAGTGGAGAACAAGGACGATCTTAATTTTCCGTCCACCGCGGCCTTGCTGCAGCAGCTGAAATATGCCACGGTGAATGAGACGCAGTCCAAGGACGAGGAGAACACCCAACAATGAGGCACGGCAACCATGGCAGCGACGCCAGCATCGCGATGGATAATGTGCCTGCATACGCAGCGGGCGCAGGCAGTGCCGCATCAGTGCAGCCATCGCGCGGCGGTGACTCGCGTCGCAGGCCATCCGCTCCGAGGCGCGGCGCATTATGGCAGGTGCTGGGCATCATTGCGGAACTGTTGCTGACCGCCGCTGCGATATGCGCGCTCTATATCGTCTGGCAGATGTGGTGGACCGGCGTGGAAGCCGAACAAGTCCAGAATGAGACCACGCAGTCCGTGAATTGGTCCGACCCCAGCAACAACGGCGGTGATGTCAAGGTGGCCGAGGCGCAGGAAGGCGATCCGCCGGTCCAGCCCGAAAAACCGGCGTATGGCGATCTGATCGCACAGGTGTACATCCCTCGTTTTGGCTCTCAGTGGCACCGCAACTTGGTGGAGGGCACCACGCTGGAGCAACTGAACCGTCACGGTCTGGGGCACTATCAAGACACCCAGATGCCTGGTCAGGTCGGCAACTTTGCCGTAGCTGGCCATCGTAATGGCTACGGACAGCCGCTTGGCGACGTGGACAAACTGCAGGAAGGCGACCCGATCATCATCCGTACCAAGGATTACTGGTACGTCTACCATTACACGCGCTATGAGATTGTGCTGCCCACCGACATATACGTGATTGCGCCCAACCCGGAGAACTCCAGCGTGGAGCCCACCAAACGCATGATCACCCTGACCACTTGCGAACCGAAGTACAGCACTCCGACCCACCGATGGATCAGCTATGGCGAGCTCGCATATTGGGCCAAGGTGTCTGATGGCGTGCCCAAGGAACTGACCACCACCGATTCGTCCGGTGAGGTGCGTTTTGCCACCAAGGAGACCCCGTCCCTGGTTTCCAAGATCGGTTCTTTGGACAAGGTGGTGTATGGCGCACTGGTGGCATGGCTGATTCTGTTCATTGCCGCAGCCGTGGCCTGGCGCTGGCCGGTGCTCAAGGCGATTCGTCTGGGCGAACGCCGCCGCCCTGATGCCAGCATCTATGGCACGCTGCTGCGCTTGCAGCCAGGCGTGGCGCCAATCCGCTGGCTACTGCTGGCTGTGCTGCTGTTTGCCGGTGCCGCGGCCCTGTTCCAGTGGGTATTCCCCTGGGCGGCCGCCAACATTCCGTTCCTGCAACAAATGTCGAACTTCGTGGTGTCCAACTAGGCCGTGCGCATGTTCGGGTGCAAGCACGGCAAAGCGCTGTAGTATGGCTTGCAGCATAGGTTTTTCAAGGAGAGCAGTATGACCGATTCCGCACGCATCCTGGTGGTGGATAACTACGATTCCTTTGTATATACGATTGTTGGCTATCTGAAGACGCTTGGTGCCACGATTGACGTGGTGCGCAATGATGCCATCGATCCCGCCGCGCCCGGTGTTCTGGACGGCTACGACGGCGTGCTGATTTCCCCCGGACCCGGAGCTCCCGCCGAATCCGGTGCCAGCGAGGATATGATTCGTCTGTGCGCAGCCACCGGCGTGCCGATGTTCGGCGTGTGCCTGGGTCTGCAGGCGCTCGCTGAGGTCTATGGCTGCACAGTGGATCATGCGCCCACCATCATGCACGGCAAGACCAGCTTGGTGGAGCATATCGATGATGAGATTTTCGAGGGCGTGGCCAATCCGATGACCGCCACCCGATACCATTCGCTGGCCGTTGAGCCCGATTCGGTGCCGGATACGCTGCAGGTCACGGCATGGACGCAGGACGACCACATCATCCAGGGGGTGAGGGTCAAGGACAAGCCGATGTATGCGGTGCAATTCCACCCGGAATCCGTGATGACACAGGATGGCTACCGTCTGCTGGCCAATTGGCTGAAGGTGTGCGGGCAGGATAACGCCGTAGCTAAATCCGCCGGATTGCAGCCCAAAGTCACGAAGTAACGAGTAATGATTGACCCCCGCTAGCAGGTATCGCTAGCGGGGGTCAATGCTCATCATCGGTCGCGAGACGGGCTATTGCCCGTTAGTGTTGGTGTGGCCACCACTGCTGTTGTTGGTATTGCTACTGGCCCCAGCCTTGGTAGTGATGGTGACAGTCGAGCCTTCATCGACCTGCGAACCGCCAGCCGGATCGGTGTTGACCACCACTGCGTTGCTGTCGCTTGGTCCGCTGACCTGTACAGTGAACCCGGCTGCCTCCAGCGTGAGTTTTGCAGTCGCGTAGTTGGTGCCGGCGGCAATGGTCGGCACGGTGGCCTGCTTTTTGCCGGCGGATACCCAAATGGTGATGGTGCCGCCCTGTTCGATGGAGGAACCGGAGCCGGGTTCCACGCGGGTAATCGATCCGGCAGGCACCGAATCGGAATTCTCGGATTCCACGGTGAAGTTGAATTTGTCGTTGTACTGCTGCAGCACGGCATCCTTTGCCTGGCCCACCAGGTTGTCCGGCACCTTGGTCATGCCGGTGGACACCCACAGGGTGATCGACGAGCCCTTGGTGGCGGACTGCCCGTTGGCGGGATCGGTGCGGGTCACCAGATCCTTGGCCACGGAATCACTGTCTTCGGTCTTGACCACGGAGTTCACTTCAAAGCCGGCATCCTTGAGGATATTGCGGGCCTCATACTGAGTGCGCTTGGAAACGTCCGGAATGGAGATGGACTGCGGTCCGGCCGAGAACCATACCTGCACCTTGGAACCCTTGACCACCTTGGTGCCGGCCTTGGGGCTCATTCGCGTGCATGTACCTTCCGGCTCGGTGGAATCGGTGTCACGCTTCTCCACCATCGTCAATCCCGCCGCTTTGAGCTTGGCGTCCATGCCATCCTTGGATGTGGATGCGGTGCATTCAGGTATGGCGACCAGCTCTTCGGTGGACGTATGCGACCCGTTCATGGCAAACGCTACGCCAACCACGATGGCGATGACTGCGATTACCGCCACAACCACACCAATGATGATGCGCTTGCGCTTCTTGGCCCTGGCCGCAGCCGCACGCTGCTCGGCACGCGACTTGACGTTTGCGGCATTGGTGCCATTGGTGGCCGAGATCTGCTCGAATTGGCCGGTTACCGGATTGAATGCCTGCGTAGGCTGCTGAGGCTGTCCCAGAGCTGCGGTCGGCAGGTCGCGCTCGGCATCCCTGCGGGCCTTCATGTTGGAGAGGTCGGTCAGGGGGTTGAACGCGGCCGCCACCGGAACGCCGCCGTTCATATAGGTCAAGACATCGTTCTTGAACTCGGAAGCAGTGGCATAACGGTTCTGGCGATCCTTGGCCATGGCCTTGGCGCAGATCGAATCCCACATCTTCGGCAGGCCCGGTACTACGGCGGAAGGCGGCGTGGCCACCTCGGAAACATGCTGGTATGCGATGGCCACGGCGGAATCGCCGGTGAACGGCGGGCGGCCGGTCAGCATCTCGTACAGCACACAGCCGGCGGAGTACAGGTCGGAACGCATGTCCACGGTCTCGCCGCGTGCCTGCTCGGGGCTCAGGTACTGTGCGGTGCCCACCACGCCCTGCGATTGGGTCATGGTGGCGGCCGAGTCGTCCAGTGCGCGGGCGATGCCGAAGTCCATGACCTTGACCACGCCCTGCTCGGAAATCATGATGTTGCCGGGTTTGATGTCGCGGTGGATGATGCCCATACGATGCGAGTAGTCGAGGGCGTTTAGCACGCCGAGCATTACCTGCTCGCAGTCGCGCTGGCTCAAGGCGCCGTTCACCTTGATGATGTCGCGCAGGGTCTGGCCCTTGACGTACTCCATCACGATGTACGGCAGATGCTCCACGTCGCCGTTATCGGTGGTGACCGTCTCCTCGCCGGAATCGTAGATGTTCACGATGTTCGGGTTGTTCATCTGCGCGACCGCGTGCGCCTCACGGCGGAAGCGGGCCAGGAATATGTCGTCGTTGGCCAGATCCGCGCGCATGATCTTGATGGCGACGGTGCGCCCCAAGCGGGTGTCGAGAGCGACATGGACTTCAGCCATGCCGCCGCGGCCAATGAGCTGGCCGAGCTGGTATCGGCCATCGGCCAGTGCAGTAGGCATATTGCTGCTCATTGCTTATTCCCTCCCAATAATGAGGCCGGAGCCTCCATAACGATGCGCGGTGTGCTCGACACCCTACGGGGCAGACGGCTACCGGACGTGATCATGGTGCTGTCGGTCATTTCGGTCTGCTGGTCAAGCAGACGACGTTCGATGCGGGCCAGTGTGCGGGACACCACCAGAGCGTCCTTAGGACGGTCCAGCGGATCTTTGGCCAGCATGGACATCACGAATTCACGCAGCTGGATATCCACAGAATCGGACAGCGGAGGCACGGCATTGTTCACGTGTGCGGCAGCGATATCCACCGGAGTGGCACCGGTGAACGGACGGTGGCCGGCGAGCCCTTCGTAGGCCACCACGCCCAGAGAATAGATGTCGGATTGCGGCGTGGCCTGCTGGCCCTGCGCCTGCTCAGGCGAAATGTACTGCGCGGTGCCCACCACCATGCCGTCTTGGGTGATCTGACCCTGGCCGGTGGAATAGCTGACGCCGAAATCGGTGATTTTCACCTCGCCGCTATCGGAGACCATGATGTTGGCCGGCTTGACATCGCGGTGAATCACGCCGTGCGAGTGTGCGATGAACAGGCCGCGCGCGGTCTGGATGAGAATGGGCAGCAGTTCGATGGGATCCATCGCGCCCTTCTCGCGGAACAAATCGGCCAACGACTTCGAGGGCACGTATTCCATAATGAGGAATCCGATGCCATCATGCTCATAGTATTCGAACAAGGCGGCGATGTTCGGATGCGCCAGATTGGCGGAGTTGTGGGCCTCGGCACGCAGACGGCGAAGCTTGGCCTCGGCATTGGTCATGTCCGAACGCAAAGCCTTGATGGCCACCTCGCGTCCGAGCTGGATGTCGTAGCCTTTCCAGACCTCGCCCATGCCGCCCTGCGCAAGGCGCGCGTCAAGGCGGTATCGGCGGTGAATGAGCTGTCCTTCGATGAGTTTCATTGCTGCAGCGCCTCCTGAATCATCGCGCGCATAATCGGGCCTGCGGCGAACGAACCGTACAGATCTGTGTTATGCACCAGCACTGCGACGGCAATCTGCGGATCGTCTGCCGGCGCGAAGCCGATAACCCAGCCGTCGATGCTGCTGTTATCGGTGCCGATTTGTGCAGTACCGGTTTTTGCGGCCACAGATATGCCATTGATGGCAAGCGTCGGGTTGGCCTTGGTAACCACGCTTTCCATCATGGTGGTGAGCTTGTCTGCAGTATCCTTGCTAAACGCCTCGGCCATGACCTGCGACTTGGTTTCGGAAAGCACGGTCAGATCGGAGGCGCGTACGCGATCCACCAGGGTGGGACGCATCAGCTTACCGTCATTGGCGATGGCCTGGGCGACCATTGCCATCTGCAACGGCGTGGCCGTGGTGTCGCCCTGGCCGATGGAGGCCAATGCCAGTTTGTCGGCGGTGGAGCTGGACGGGAACGTCGATGCGGTGGCTGTCATCGGGGTGCCGGTGTTCTCGGTGCCGTCAATGGTAATGGTGCTGCCGAAGCCAAGCTTGGTGGCCATATCGCTGACCTTGTCTTGCCCCAGAGCCACGCCAAGCTGGGCGAAAGCGGTGTTCGAGGACCAGGTAATCGCGTCCTGCAGCGAAATCTTTCCGTCAGTGCCGTTGGCTTGGTACACGGCGTTCGGCAACTGGGTATTGGTGCCAGGAAGCGTGTACGAGCTACCTGCGGGAATCTGCGTATCCGTCTGGTAATCGCCGGTTTCCAGAGCGGCGGATGCCACGATGGTCTTGAACGGGGAGCCGGGCGGGTACAGCTGTGAGGTGGCGCGGTTGATCAGGGGGCTATCGCCGCCTGCCGCAAGCTCGTTGTACGTCTTGGCGGCGGCAGCGGAATCATGGGTGGCCAGCTGGTTCGGATCGTAGCTGGGGGTGCTCACCATGGCAAGGATGCGGCCGGTTTTCACCTCGATGGCCACGGCGGCGCCGTCCCTGGTGCCGAGCTGGTCGTACGCGACCTGCTGGATCTTGGGGTTGATTGACGTCTCGATGGACGCGCCTTGATTGGCGCTGCCGGTCAGCATGGCCTTGGCGCGCTGCCAGATCAGCGAGTCGGCCTCGCCGCTAAGCAACATGCTGCGCGAGGCTTCCAGGCCGCGATCCGCAGTCTGGTTGATGGAGAAGAATCCGGTGACCGGTGCGTACAGCGGTCCATTCGAATAGGTGCGCTGGTACTTGAATGCGTCATTTACCGGCTCCGATTGAGCCATTACCGTGCCGTCGGAGGCCAAAATGGCGCCACGATAAGCGCCAAGCTGATGGTAGAGGGCACGGGCGTTGCGAGAGTCGTTGTTCAGCGTGCTGGAGCTGATGGCCATGATGATGGTAGATGACAGGCCGAGTACCACGAACAGAGCGATGACGGCGGTAAACAGCTGGCGCAGGTATTTGTTCATGCGCGTTCACCTCCGTTGGATGTGTCGATGGGGAAGTTCGTCTGGATCTGCGGCACCGGTGGGGCAGGAGGCATGGATGGCACCTGGGGCACCGAGGGAATGACCCCGGTACGGACCGTGTACTCAGGTTCCTCAGCGGTGTTTGGAATCTGCGGGTCGTTTGCTTCCTCAGACACGTCGTGCGGCGTGGCCGAGGCTACACGCGGGCGGACAATGGGCTCGGTGGCGCGTGCGCGGGCCTTAAGCTCCTTGTTGCGCAACGCCGCAAGCGCTTCATACTGGAAGGTATCTGAAGTCAGCTCAGGCTCCGGCTGGTTCGCCGAATTGGAAATGACGATAAGCAACGCCGCAAGAATGTAGTTGGCGATAAGACTGGAACCGCCGGCTGCCATATATGGCAGGGTCAGGCCGGTAAGCGGAATGACGAGCGTGATGCCGCCGACCACGGTGAATACCTGGAAAGCCATGGTGAACACCAGTCCGGAAGCAAGCAGCTTGCCGAAACCGTCCTTGATTTTCATAGCGACGATGAAGCCGGAAGCGATGATGATCAGGTAGAGCATCAGAATAGCCATGACGCCCACCAGGCCGAGCTCCTCGCCGAGGGAGGCGTAGATGAAATCGGAGTTGGCGAAGGTGACCAGAGATGGATGTCCCTGGCCCAGACCGGTACCGATCATGCCGCCGGATGCCAGGCCGAAAATGCCGGTGACCAGCTGCCAAGAGCCGCCGGGGGATTTGGTGTACTGTTCGTTGCTGAACGGGTGCAGCCATGCATCGACTCTCGAACCCACATGGCTGAACATGCTTGCGGCCAGCATCGCACCTGCGGCAAAGGTGATCAGACCGATGACGATCCAGCTTTTGCGGCCTGTGGACGTGTACAGCATGGCCACGAACATGGCGAAGAACATGAGCGAGGTACCCAGATCGTGTTGCACGACGAGCACTCCCATCGAGGCGATCCACACCACGATGATAGGGCCTAAGTCCTTGATGCGGGGCAGCTGCAATCCCAGCACCTTTTTGCCGCCGACAGCCAGCTGATCGCGATGATCGAAGAGATAGGCGGCAAAAAAGAACGCGAGAAAAAGTTTGGCGAATTCACCGGGCTGGAAGCTGCCGAGGCCTGGAATGCGCACCCAGATACGAGCGCCGTTGATCTCTGTGCCGATAACCGGCAGCATGGGGGAAAGCAGCAGTATCAGACCCACCACCATCGACACGTAGGAAAAGCGCCTGAGAACGCGGTAATCTCGCAGGAAGACGATGATCAGCGTCGAAAGCACCAAAGCAACGTACAGCCATATGATCTGGCGCTTGGCGATATCCCATCCCTCGCTCTGGTCGATGCGGGCGATCATCGTGATGCCGGTGGCGGTGAGCAGCAGTACGCACGGCATGATGGATTGGCTGGCATACGGCTGGAAGCGGGCGGTCAGCCCACAGAACACGAGGAACAGTGCGGCCGCCGCGCACAACATGATGGCGTATTGCACGGGGAATGCGCCGGTGGTGCGCTGGAACATCTGGATGAACGCCAGCGCGCTGATAGCCACGGCAAGCAGGAGCAGCGCAATTTGGCGGAAACGGGTAGCGATCATTGCGATCCTCCCGTGGTGGCGTCGTCGGCTGCCCCAATGCCGGACTCGGACTTGTTGGTATTGCCGGAAGTGGACGAGTTGGATGAGCCTGACGAGTTGCTGGATGTGGACTTCTTGGCCTGCTCGCTCTCCTGCTGCTTCTTGAACTTGTTCATTTCGCTACGAATAATGCCCACATGCGATTGGGCCTCGTCCAAGGAGCCCACCGAAATACCCCGATTGAGCTGATCGCGCCAAGTCTGCGGCAGATTCGACACGGTAATCGAGGTGCTGGAAACCTCATGAGACAGCGCCAAGCCGAACAGATTAGTAGGCACACCTTGGTAAATAGCCACTTTGCCGTTGCTGTTGCCGACGTAATACCGGGTCTGGCTCCACATGTACGTGCCGGTGCCGGCACCGAACAGCACCGCCACAGCCAGAAGAATGGTGATGACTATGGCCAATCGGTTCCGCTGATGCTTGGCACGTGTGGCTTTCTTCTGCTCCACATGCTCGTCCCTGATGGCCTTGGCCACCTCGGGATCGTTCGGGTCCGCGGAAAGACGGCCGTCAGGCTTTTGCACTACCGGAATTTCGCCAGTATCCGGGTTATCGCGCTCGCCGGTCTCCTCGCGGACGGCGGAGGGCTGCACCACACGGGTGGTGGATGGCTCCGCGCTGGCTGGCGCTGCATCGTTATGTTGCGTGTCCGCTGGCTGCATCAGTGCCGCAGCGCGTTTGGCGGGCGAATGATCGTCCCTCAGCGCAGGGGCGGTGGCCACCGGTTCGTTGACGATATCGGCAATCGGCTCCAGGCTGCGGCTGGCTGCGCCGCCCACCAGCGGGGTCTGATGTGGCAGATCGAAGGCGTCGGCATCCAAAGCCAGCGTGGCGTCCGCAATCACGGCGGTGACGTTGTCGGTGCTGCCGGCGCGTAGGGCCATCTGCACCAAGCGTTGCGCGCATTCGCCTTGATCGGCCAATGCGGTCATCGTCTCTTTGATGGTGGAGTCTTCCAGTACACCGCACAGGCCGTCGGAGCACAGCAGCCAGCGATCCGCGGGGTGGGCCTTGCGAATAGAGATGTCCGGGTGCGGGTCGATGTCGAAATCACCGAGCACGCGCATAACGACATTGCGTTGCGGATGGTTCTTGGCCTCCGCAGGTGTGATGCGGCCGGTGTCGATCAGGTGCTGAACATAGCTGTGATCGCAGGTAATGCGGCTCAGGTGGCCGTCACGCAGCAGGTATGCGCGGGAATCGCCGATATGCGCCACTACCCAGTAGCCGGCGACCAATGCCACTGCAGTGACGGTGGTGCCCATGCCGGCGAGCTTGCGTTCGCGTTTGGCTTTGCCGACGATGGCGTCATGCGCGGCCATAACGGAGGTTTCCATCATGCGGGAGATAACCTCGACATCACCGCCGGTATCGTCCTGCTCAATATGAGCCAGAGACCGGATGGCGATGGAAGATGCCGTGTCGCCGCCGGCATGACCGCCCATACCATCGCAAATGGCGATCAGATGCTCGCCGGCGAAGGAGGAATCCTGATTGTTCGCACGCACGGTGCCCACGTCGGACACAGTGGTGGAATACAGGAACAGCGGTTGTGAAGCGGCGGAATTAGGCATGCGGCTACCTCAGTTCAAAGGTTGTGGCGCCGATGCGCACGGGGACGCGAGCGGGCAGAATGGTGGGCTGGCTGATGCGCTGCTGATTGACCACGGTGCCGTTGGTGGAGTTCAGATCTTCAATAGCCCACTGGCCGGAACTGGGATCGCGATAGACGCGGGCGTGGTGGGAAGACACGAATTCGTCGTCTAAGACCACGGTATTTGACGCGGCGCGGCCCAAGCCGATTTCGGCTCCGGTGAGTGGCACGGAACTGCCGGCCAGCGGGCCGTCAATAATCACCAGCAAAGTGGGGTTGACGTTTCCGGAGGCAACCGGTGCGCTGGACGAAGTGGCACGGGAGACCGGTGCTTGCGGCGCCTCGGCCTTCTCCTTGTGCATCTCTCGTTCGCGGCGACGGCGAGAACGAGACGGGCGCGGGCTGAACGTCTCGATGTCTTTGTGCAACGAACGTACCGCCAGCCATATGAAAACCCACAGTAGGATGAGGAATCCATACTTGAGCAGGGCGAATGTCAGTTCGGTCATAGATAGATGACTTTCGGGCGGGGCGCTCGACTACTCCTGCGCTTGCGCGGAGGCCCAGTACAGGATGCGCGTGCGGCCGATGGTGATGGTGTTGCCGTCGAGCAGCGTGGCGGCGGGAACCTGATGGCCTTCCACGTATGTGCCGTTGGTGGAACCAAGATCGCGCGCGATTACGCCGTTGTCCGTGATGTCGATTTCCAGATGCTTGCGGGAGATGCCCGGATCATCGATGACGATGTCGCAGCCGGAGCCGCGGCCGATCATCGTCTTGTCTTTGGTGAGCAGGTACTGGTTGCCGTTGACCTCGAGCACGGGGCTGTCTTCGGTCTGGGTGTCTGTGGTGACAGGCACGGCGTTGCCCTGCACGGATTCGGAGGCGAGGTTGAAGCTGCCCTTGGACAGATCCAGGTCTTCTTCAAAGATCACTACGACCGGGCCCACGAAGGCATAATGCTGGCTCTTGGCGTACTCGGTGAGGTTGTCGGCAAGCTCGTTGGCCAAAGTTTCGCTGCCCCATGCTTCGATGCGGTCGAAGTCCGGAGTGCTCAGCTTAAAACGGTATTCATTCGGGGCCACCGTGCGGTCACGGCCCACAGGCATGGCTTCGGCATCAATTTCACGCTCCAGCGCACTGGAGAGGTCGACAGGCTGCAGGTCTTTGGAGCCGAATTTGGCGAATACTCCGTTGACTGCACCCTCCACGCTTTTTTCAAAACGGTCGAGAACGCTCATAGTCCTCCCTTTCTAATCTTCACCTATCCTACGCGGCTGTAGGAATATGGAGGGTAAAAACAGGCCCGTTTGCCGGCGATGAGTGCAAAATTTCCAAAAAATAGACAGGAAAAGAGGGCGTGATGTGTCGTTTGGCACATCTCAGTGGGGTGGAACAGCCAGTTCGTGGCGGGTGCGCCCCACTACTGGCCTCTCAGCGGTGCAAAATATCCAGATGCTGGCGGTTTTGCCCTGCTGGGGAGCTGCCAGTGGGGCAAAACCACCAGTTCGTGGTGTATTGGCTTCGCTGAAAGCGTCTCAGTGGGGCAAATCTTCCAGTATCTGGTAAGACGTCTCCACTGAGGGCTTGCTGGTGGGGTCAACTTGCCATGTACTGGCAGAATCGCCCCACTGAGTATGTTTCAGTGGGGTGGAACCGCCAGTTCATGGCGGTTTTGCCCCACTGGAGGGGATTAGGACAGCGCCTCGCGTAGGAAGTCGCGCTGGAGCGTGAGCAGATTCTCGGCCACCGTTTCGTCGTTGGTCATATGGGTGATGCCCGTCAGCGGCAGGAAGGTATGCGGACGGCCTGCTGCCATCAAGGCTTGCGAGAGACGCAGGCTGTGGGCGATGGTGACGTTGTCGTCGGCAAAGCCGTGGATGAGCATCAGTGGGCGTGTGAGCTTCGGCGCGTCCTGAACGATGCCGTTGCGGTAATACACATCCGGGTCGAGGCCCAGATAACGCTCGGTGTAGTGCGTGTCGTACAGCGTCCAGTCGGTGGGCGGGGCACCGGCGCAGGCGGCCTTGAACACGTCGGGTGCGTCCAGCACGGCCAACGCGGAGAGGAATCCTCCGTAGGACCAGCCGATTATGCACACCTTATCGAGGTCGGGCCTAGGAATTGCCTCCCGCTTGCGGGAGGTGGCGCAAGGCGCCGATGGACGGTTCTCAGCCTTGGCTAAATCGCCCTCGGTCAACTGCGTCGAGAGTCCCCGGTCGGCGTTCAGCTTGGCGATGGCCTCGGGCAGAGCGTTGACGGCCTCGACCTGATCGGCCAACGTCACGTCCTTCATGTCTTCGAAGATTTCGCGATCCCAAGACGGGCCGCGACCGGTGGTGCCGCGATTGTCTGCGGTAACCACCAGGAAGCCTTGATCGGCCCACCACTGGCTTTCCCAGTAGAACGACTGCGAGGCGATGACCTGCTGGAATCCTGGGCCGCCGTACGGCTTCATCAGCACCGGCAGCTTATCGGCGTGCGCGTAAGGGCTTTCGGGGCTTGGCGCGATAATCGCCGTGTACATCTGGTGCTCGCCGAGGCGTGTAAAGGTGACGTTCGGCGTGAATCCGGGTTCGGCAGCGGTGCTGGCGATAGTGGCTTCTGCTGGTCCTTCTCCCTGGGAGGAACTGTCGGCCGTAGGGAGATTGAGCGGAGTCTCGGTCGTCACCGGTGCGCTCCCCTCAGTCCGCTTCGCGGCCAGCTCCCCTCGGAGAGGGGAGCCAAGGATGTGGAACATCTGAGCATTGGCATGGGTCATGTCGCGACCGGAAACGACCATGCCGTGCTCGGCGCGCGAGGCGGTCCACTGGCCAGGCACAGTGGTCACGGGTGTGATATCGCCGCTGTAATCGATGCTCACCACGTCGAAGCTTCGAGCATCATGCCCACCAATCATGGACGCGATGGACTCGTCGGATGCGCCAGCACCGTTGGTGGTGCCGTCGTCATCGCTGGACTCGGCCCATGCGGACGGCACCTCGGGGGCGATCTCCGGCGCGCGCTGCACTACAGCCAGCACGTCGGTATCAGTCACATCGAGCACAGTGCGCACATTCCAGCCGGCGGGCGTGAACGGCCGGCCATCCACGGTCAGACGGTTGGTATCGGTGTCCATGTCGTTCAACGAGCACACCAGACGGCCATCTGTCGTGTAGGCGGGCGTGCCATGAATCAGATCGATCCATTGCTCATTCGCATGCTCCTCAAGTACGCGGGTGGCGCCGAGCGTCGGGGCGGACGATGCAAATGAAGAGGTCTCGCCGGTTTCGTTGTCGCCGCCGAACTCCACGACATCAGTTTCCGCAATCCTCTCGCTCTGATCGGCACTGGCTGCCTGAGCCCAAGTGGCGGCAACGTCATCGCTCAGCGCCTCCGGCTCTTCGGCGGTCTCAACCGCCACCTCGAGCACCTGATCGCGGGTCTGGCGGCGGTTCTGCACCAGCACCAGAGGATCATGGCCGAGCTGCCAATTCACGGCAGCCACATATTCGTAGGCTTCGCGATCCCATGTCACATCAGCATTGCCGGTGATGCCGGCGTATCGGTAGTTCTCATCGAACGCAAGGCTGATTACGGTCAGATACACATCGGCATTGCGGGTCAGCGCGCGCGGGTAGCGGCGACCGGTGGCAGTGGTCTCGGGATTGGCCGGATCGCTGATGTACCAGGTCGGTTCATCGGCGGTATCAAAGGACTCGAATAGCACATGCTGCGAATCCGGCGACCACCAGAAACCGTCATAGCGATCCATCTCTTCGCCGGCCACAAACTCGGCCAAACCAGTCTTCCAGGTGTTGTCAGCTGGGTTGCCGTCCTCGTCCTCCACACTTACGCCGTAGATGGCGGTGATACGGTCGGTGAGCGGCTGGTCGCCGACCTCCTCATCGCCGTACAGGCCCTCACTCAGCGCGGATTCCTCGGCATCTGCCTCTACTTCAACGCCGTTGTCCAGCTCACCTTCGGGCACTTCGAACGGTTCGCCCTCAGCCGGCCAATCGCCAATGTCGACCAGCATCAAGTAGGTGCCGGTGGTGTACAGCACATGCTCGCCGTCTGGGGCGATGCGCGGGTTGAGCACCGGCGTATACATTGCCGGATCCTCGTCCAGCCATTCGCCGGCCAGCTCGCGGGTGCGACTGGTCGGCGCGCCAGTTGCAGCATCGTTGCCAATCTCCGTCAGAAACAGCCGACCATTGATGGTGAACACCACGCGATCACCATCGGCGTCAACGGAATAGCTCACGATGCCAGTGCCGCCTTCACGGGCACGTTCGCGGCGTGCTTTCTCCTCGGCCGGCACATTTTCGCTATCAGCGGTAGCGCCCAGTAGCTCACGCGGATCGGCCAGCTTGGTTTCGTGATGCTCGCTCGAGTCATCAAACCAACTCAGCCACAATGCGGTGACGAGATCCTCGGGGCCGTCGGAGCGCAGGAACAGCGCTCGCGAACCGTCGCCTATGGTTTGCGCGGAACGCGGGGCTCCGCAGGTGAAGCGCAGCGTACGTGCCCTGCGACGAGGCAGATTGGCGATTGCATCGGTAACATCATTGGTTTCGCTCATGCTTCCAACCTACGCGCTTGTACGGTCAGGGGGAGTTGCTGCCGGCAACGAAGCAATACATCGGTTCGTTCACAATTTTGCCTTGCTGGCGGCTCCTCAGTGAGGCATTTTGTCGACTGGTCCGAGGTTTTGCCTTGCTGGCGGCTCCTCAGTGAGGCATTTTGTCGACTAGCTCGAGGTTTTACCTCACTAACGGCCTCTCAGTGAGGCAAATCATCGACTGGTCCGAGGTTTTGCCCCCCGCAACAGGTGGTGGGCGATAAGAATCCGCTCCGGCAGGCTTGCTGGCCGTAAGATAGTGGACATGCAGGTGACGATGATCGACGAAAACAAGTACGCCGAAACGATGACGGACGTGGTGCTGCCCGCCCTCGAGCAATGCCGAGATGAAGGCTGGTACGACCCGTCCGCTGCCGAGCGATCGGCTGGTATTGAGCCGCTTTCCGGCATTATGGATACAGGCGGACGCTCTGGTCAACTGCACTACTTGTGCTACGACTCGGCCAAGTTCGACGCAATTCGCGAGCAAGGCGCCACCGCCACCTTCCGCGGGGCCATCGTCATCAGCCACGGGTTCACCGAGTTCGCGGAAAAATATGACGAGCTGGTCTGGTACTTCCTGCTTGCCGGCTATTCGGTATGTGTGCTCGAGCATCGTGGGCACGGCAAATCTTCCCGCGACGTCGAGAACCCATGCATGGTGTGGATCGATGATTGGCGCCGATATGTGGCCGATTTGGCCGGCTTCGCCGAAACCATCGGCCAGCAGTACGCGGCCGGCATGCCGCTGAACCTGTTCTGCCACTCGATGGGCGGCGGCATCGGCGCACTGGTGCTTGAGCAGTATCCGACCTTGTTCGACAAGGCGGTGCTCTCCGCCCCGATGATCGCCCCCGCCACTGGTATGCCGTTGGGCGTGGCCCGTGTGCTGGTCGGCGCGCTGTGCGGTCTGGGGTTCGGCAAAAAGCGCGTGTTCGGACAGTCCGACTTCACCCCGGAATTCTCCATGGAAGGCAACGAGGGCGCCTCCGAGGCGCGTGAACGCTGGTATTTCAAACTGCGTTGCGAGAACCGTGAGTATCAGACCTATTGTGCGGCCTTCGAATGGGTGCGGCAGGCGCTGAAGATGAACCGGGCTGTGCTCAGCCCCACCGCCTGCGCCGAAGTGGAGACGCCAGTGCTGCTGTTCCAGTCCGGGCGCGATATCTGGGTGCTCAACAATCCGCAGAACCGTTTCGTCCAACTGGTCAAGGACGGCGGCGGCGAGGCGGACATGGTGCGTTACCCTGAATCGCTGCATGAGATTTTCTCGATGCCGAACGCCATCTACAAGCCGTACCTCGAGAGAATCCTGAGCTTCTACGACGATCCGATGATTGCCAGCGCCACGTACTGATTGAGTGGAATATATCAGAATTTCACTGTGGGTAAAACTCCGGAATGATTGCCGCGCTCTGGAATTGGGTGAAGTGAAGGTCAAAGGTTGAGAGCCCGGGAGGGTTCCGGAACCGGCCGCGATAACCGCTGCCAGCCCGCGATACGGGTTGACGGCTGGTAGCCATGCCGATTCTCTCCTAATCAAGGAGTACCGATTATGGCAATGTTTCCGGCTTTGATGAATGACACTATGTTCTCGGATCTGTTCGATGACCCGTTCTTTGAGGGTTGGCGCAACACGAACAACGCGATGAACGCTGCAATGCCTGCCAACATGATGACCACCGATGTGCGCGAGACCGATAAGGGCTACGACGTCGACATCGATATGCCTGGGTTCAAGAAGGACGACATCAACCTTGAGTTGAACAACGGCTATCTGACCGTGTCCGCGTCTCGCAGCAGCGAGCATGAAGACAAGGATCCGGCTGCTGAAGGTAAGGACTCGGATGAGCAGTGCGCTTGCGCGTCCGATTCCGGCAAGTGGCTGCGCCGCGAACGCTACATGGGTTCGTGCTCTCGTAGCTTCTATGTCGGCGATGACGTGAAGGAATCCGACATCCACGCCAGCTACCAGAACGGCACGCTGTGCGTCCAGGTGCCGAAGATGCAGGCTCAGCCGCAGGTTGAGGCCAAGCATCAGATCGCAATTGAGGGCTGATTGAGATTGTTGCGTTCAGTCTCTCTTGAAGCTTAGTTTCGTAGTGTGCTTGCCCGGTGTCCAGCATCGGGCTCGCCCCCTCTGACGAGGAGGCTGTCAGCGAAGCTGACTGGGGGAGAGATTAGCGCAATCGATTGCAAGCTAGACTCTGTTCCCTGTGCTGTCTGTCCTACGCTTTCAACGCCGACTATTGTGACAGACGGCGGGAAACATAGCCAATACGAATGCCGGATAGGGTGTATGCTCTGCCCGGCATTTTGCTGTTTTGAGCACCCTGTTTTGCCATGTTCTTATTCCGGTCGTGTGCCGTTCTGCCACTGTACATATCCGATGGGTAGAGTGACTTCGAAACGAGGCAAGAGAGGACATGCATATGGCAGACGACGCGCGCAACGCAAGCGGCACACCGGTACCGACGGCAAGTCATGCCGGCCATTCCGGCGGACATGTTGTTTCCTCCCGTGCCACTGCGGTCGGCCTGATGGCAATTGTGCTGTGGAGTTTCATGGCCGGAACGGTGCGCATCGTCGCCGAAAGCTTCGGCGCCACGCTCGGATCGGCCCTGATATATACGGTCGGCGGTGTTCTGCTGTTGGTGTTCCGCCGCCCGGCGCCAATCCGTGAGTTCCCCAAGAAGTATCTGATTATCGGTGGCCTGCTGTTTGTGTTTTATGAATCGTCGATTTCGCTTTCGCTCGGTTTGGCCTCTACGGCCGCTTCGTCGGTGGAAGTGAGTCTGGTCAACTACCTATGGCCCACGATGATGGTGCTTCTGGCGGCGGGCGTATCCCGTCGCAGGCATGCGGTGTGGAAGGTGCTGCCGGGCGCGATCGTGGCCACGGTTGGCGTCGCGCTGGCGGTTGGCGGTAATTCCGGGCTTGACTGGCAGGCAGCTGCTGGACACATAGCTGATAATCCGCTGCCGTATGTGTTGGCTTTTGCGGGCGCGCTCGCATGGTCGGTGTATGCGGTGTTCACGCCGGCCTGGTCACATGGAGTGGATGGCACTTCGGTGTTCTTCCCGTGTGTAGCCGTGGCATTGTGGATTATCCATTTTGCTTCCGGGCAGGGCTGGCCTGCAGAGCCGCCGAGTCTGGTCGCATGGCTGTTCGTCTTCATTGCGGCTGCCGCAATCGGCGGTGGCTATGCCTGCTGGGGTTACGGCATTCTGCACGGCTCGATGGAGCGGCTGGCCATCGCCTCCTATGCCACGCCGGTGCTCTCCACTGGGGCCAGTGCGGTGCTATTGGGATTGGCGTTATCGTTGCCGTTCTGGTGCGGTGCGTTGCTGGTGGCCGCTGGTTCGGTGCTGAACTATCTGGTCAGCGCGCGTCGCTCAGACCCCACCACGTAGTGAAATCTCCACCACGATGTGAATTGCCCACCACGAGGCGTCTCAAAACGGCTTAATTCCGCGAATCATCAAATCCCGCTCACCGCGTGATGGGCTTTTTACTACGCGGTGGGCGGTTCACCGCGTAGTGGAATTAACCATAAATTTTATATCTAATTTTCGATTATCCGCATAAACACTATACTTTCAAGTATTTTGAAGTATAGAAAAAACTCATTTTACCACGAATTTACCACGATTGAATGAGCCTTGATATGACCTATAAAATAACACCCAAAAGACATCATTACACCTAAATGGTGTCTTTTTAAAAAGCAGTCAATCCTAAAACTAACTGCTTTGTGTATATGGATATGAAATTGTAAACTAGAAGCTGTTTATTTTTTCTTTTTAGGTTTTGGCGTTGGTAGTTCATCATACATCACATCAAATAACCCCGTCAGAAAATCTTTATTATCAACTTCTTCCACCAATAACATTTCTTTGGCGTTTTCGTATGGAATTTCATAAGTAACTGTTGGCATATAAGAAATTGCAGACTTTGTTGGTTTTACCAGTAACCTATCATCATATATACCGCCAACGATTTTTCCACGATAATAGATAATAAATTCTCCCATCATTGCACGATATGTTATTTCTTGTAATTCTGATAATTGTTCTAAAACAAATTGTAAATAATCTTTACTTGAAGCCATTTCTAAATCTCCAATCTTGAATTTTATTATTCCAATGCTTTCTTTAAGTCCAGAACAAATTGCTTTTGTTGTTTTTTCAAATAGGTTTTTACAAAAGGTTTCATAAACCACTTTTTAGGTATCACATTTTCTGTAAAGTCTATTTGTGTTTCATTCCCTTTGTCTGTAAAAATACCAATCCAGTGACCTTTCATGTTGCTATTATCCATATCAAATTCCCAGCGTTTATATGGTTCTACAACGGTAACGGTAAATGTAGTAGCATATCCATTTTTTGTGTATTCAATAAATTGTTTGTCATTTATTATTTCTGTTTTGCTCAAATCACTTCGCCATGAGTTATATTTATCAACAGCTAAAACAATGTTCCAAACTTTTTGAATATCATTACTAATAATTGTATTTATATTTGAAATTGCCACTTTTTCATTTCCCCTTTTTAAATTACCGTTTATCGTTTTTTCATATCCACATTATAACATTCTCATATCAGCACTACAATAAAATTTTATGCTCCGATAATCTTATTGAACAGCTCTAACAGACACCATGTCATCACTCCAATCTGAAATTTTGGCAAGAAAAAAGCAGTCAATCATAAGACTAACTGCTTTGTGTAGATATGAACTTATAAAATATTTAGTTTATGATATTGCAACATCATTTAATGTCCTCTGTGTTTTGCTTTTTTCTTTTGTTGCTTCAACTTAAACTTTTGTTCTACGTCTATTTGCTTTTTATGTTTGGAATTAGATTTATATTCTTCTTTTTTTTTAATTCATGTTGTAATTTTAAAGCTTGTTGCGATTTTGTCCCAATTCCATTGTTCTGTAATTGTTTCTTTACATCTCTAAGAACTCTTTTAGGATTTTTCTTATCCTTTTTTACAATCGTTTCAACTGCTGGACTAAATTGTAAATCATAATAATGTTTCAACACAAATCACTTGCCCCGGCGCTCGGACGGGCGGCGGATCGGGTCAAGCAGGGCGTCCGGATTGGAAATGCCGAACATGCTGCGTCCGCCGGTGGATTCAGGGTGCTTGGCGAGGATGGCCAGAGAAATCGCACCCGGAACCAGAATGATCACGGACAGGGCGGCCAATCCCCAGTTCACAAAAAAATCCGAGGCACAGCACGATAATCACTAGAACCGCCACGGTGCCGATGATGGTCAACCATGCCTGATGCGGGTTGGAGACGCGGGTCTAGTAAGCGTTTTTGGCCGCAGCGGAGCTGGCCTTGGAGGGCTTGCTGGCGGAAGCCGGGCGTTGTTCGTTCGCGTTCGTTATACCTGCCAGCATATGCCCTGACGTCTGATGATGCGTTCCGGACAAAGTCTGAATAAAGGTTGAGAAGAACTCTCGGGATGTTCTGTGAAATCCGACACTCTTCCCTGAATTGCGCGATAGGCTTACATGAGCTCTTGGGAAGCGTGGGGGTGAAGGTATGAGGAACTCCGTCTGGAAGACGTTGATGGAGCTGTCGCTGATTCGGGGAATCGTTCCTCAGACCGTATTCGGCGTGACCGCAGTGGCGGCACTCGTATTGCTGATCGGATTGGTTGTGGGCAAGCGGAACCGTGCGCATCGCATGCACCCGCTAATCGTGTCATTGATCGTCGCCGTGGCCGCCGGTGCTGTAGGCCTGTTGGCGGCATGGTTGGTATCCGACGTGTTCATGGCATTCGAGGTCTCGCTCGGCTGGCCGGTGATCTTTACCATCGCCGGCGGCATCGCGGCGGTCGGCTTCGTAATTGCCGCAGCTGTGATCGTCCAAGGACTGCGTCGCGTCGTCGCCATCATTCTGGTGCCGTTGATACTGGTCTCCACGGCACTCGGCGTGGATTCGATCTATGGCGAATACCAGACCATTGGCAACCTCGTCGGCTATTCGCCATATGCTTCGCTGAGCTCGGTCAAAGTGCACGAATCCGCGATGAGCGTGGACCAATGGCGTAAGCGTGCCCAGCGCAACGATTTGCCCGACATGCCGCAAACCGGCAAGGTGCTTACTGTCACCATTCCCAATACGAAATCGAACTTCGCCGCGCGCCCGGCAATGATCTATCTACCGCCCGCCGCGCTTAGCGAGATGCCTCCGACGTTGCCGGTTATGGAACTGATGGCCGGGCAGCCGGGCAGCCCGAGCCGCCTTATCGACGCGGGCAACATCGCGGCAATGATGGACTCGTATGCGGCCAAGCATGACGGTCTGGCGCCAATCGTGATTGTGCCCGACCAGAATGGTGAGGCGTCGCATAACAGCCTGTGTGCCGACACCACCCAAGGCAATGCCGAGACCTATCTCACCAAGGATGTGGTCGTGTGGGCTAAGAGGAATCTGCCTGTGGCCAAGTCGGCGAAGATGTGGGCGATTGGCGGCTTCTCGCAGGGTGGCACCTGCACCACGCAGCTCGGCCCGCGTCATCCTGAGTTGTACGGCGCGATGCTGCCGGTGGACGGTGAGCTCAAGCCGACGAATGGTACGGTCGCCAAGATGGTCAAGGAGTATTTCGCCGGTGACCAGTCCGCTTATGACGCACAGGTGCCGGTTAATGTGATTGCCGCCACCGGCTCGTCGGACCAGGCGCTGTTCTCCGGCGCGGGCGAACGGGATAAAGAGTCGATACATAATATGCGTCTGATTGCCCAAGCCGCACGCAAAGTCGGCATGGACGTCACCGAACTGGTCGTGCCGGATACCGGACATGACTGGCATGCGGTGCAAGCCGTCTGGCGGGCCGGGCTTGACTGGTTCGGCGAACGAACCGGATTGGGTGAGATGCCGCAACCGTTGAAGGACTACAACCAAGTGGAGGTGTTGCAATGAGCGACGAACAGCAGCATGAGGGCGGCAGGAAGCCGCAGACCTCGCATGCGTCCAAGTCTCATGCGCCGAAATCCGGCCATGTTGCGGGCAGCTGGCGTGAACTGGCCGAGGACGCGCGGCAGTGGGTGGATGGCCATAGGCTGGCCGTTGTGGCCACGACGGTGCTGGTCGTGCTGAACTTGGTGGTATGGCTGGTGGCCGCCATGGCCGGATTCGCGTTCCCATTGCGCCTAGACACCAGTATGGCCGAGTTCGATCTCGGCAAACTGGTGTGCTCGTTGTTCCTGGCGCGCGGCGTGATCCAGCTCATCATTGATGCCGTGCTGTGGCTCGTCATGTTCTCCATCGCCGAGCCATGGCTGGGTCGCACCCGCACCGTTGCTGCTGCGCTCGCCTGCGCTGCTGCAGGCGCGCTTATCGGCCTTGGCCTGTGCGCGGCGGCCGGTTGGCTGTTCCAGGATTCCCAGTTCGTCTCCCGCATGCAGTTTGCCCTGAGCCCGCTGGTGCTGCCGGTCGGCGCATTGATGGCGGCCAGCGCCTTCTGCGGCCACCTGTGGCGGCGGCGTATCCGGCTCATCGGATATGTGGCGATTCTGGTCGCGCTGCTCTACAGCGGCAACCCCGGCGACTACTGCATTCTCGCCGCCGCATTGCTCGGTCACATCGCCGGCCGTGTGATGGCCGGTCCACCCGCGCACGCCGAAACCGGCTGGCACTGGCTGCGTAGCACCTCATTCGAAGCACGTCGCATGTTCGCCGCCATCGCCGTGGTGCTGGCGCTGGGACCGGTCATTTCCATCACCTCGCATAACCATGCCGGGCCGTTGAGCACGGTCGGCCTACTGATGAGCCCGGCTTCCGTCGACAACGGCACCTTGGCCAAATGCTTGGCCGGAGCCACGCACAGCGGTTGCTTCCTGCAATTCGACCTGTTGCGTGCTTCGATGCCTGGCGCGGTTCTGCGCTCGCTGCTGCCCACAGCCGTGACCTTGGTGCTGGCATGGGGCCTGTATCGCGGTCGCCGGTTTGCGGCCATCTGCGCTGTGGCCATCAACCTGTTCACTGCGGGCGTCGCCATTGCCTATTATCTGGTCGTGCCGCTGAGCTTTGCACCGAACGGTATGACGTCCTTGCTGCAGCATGGCGCGATTACCGCTTGCGTGGCGAATGCTCTGCCACCGTTGATTTTTGCCGTCGCCTTGGCTGCGATGCTGAAGCATTTCCCGATTCGTGTCGGCTGGCGCCGGCTGATCGGCGGCGTCGGTGTAATCGTGCTGGCCTTACTGGCCTGCGCCGCCGTGTACCTTATGTACGGAATCGCCCAGCCGGACGCGTTTGCGCCTCGGGCCACGGCGTCGTCGCTGTTGGCCGAACTGCCGGGACGGTTCCTGCCCATCGGGTTCCTGAGCCATATGAAGTTGTCGTTCGTGCCGCGTACGCCATTGGCGTCCGTGGTGTATCAGGGCGTTGGCTTGGTGTTCTGGATCGTGATGCTGGCCGTGGTGATGCGTTGGATGAGCGACGTCAGTGAGTCGAATGAACGGGCGCAGGCCCGTGCCGAACGGCTGGTTGAGACCGGCGGCGAATCGATGAGCTTCATGACCACGTGGGAAGGCAACGACTATTGGCTGTCGCCCACGGGCAAATCGGCCGTGGCATACCGTGTACTCAACGGTATTGCGTTGACCTGCACTGGGCCATTTGGCGATCCGGCGGAGTGGATGGACGATCTGACCGGATTCACGCAGTATTGCGTGGAACGGTCGTGGTCGCCGGTGTTCTACAGTGTGCATCGCGAGCAGCGTGATGCGCTGCTGGCTGAGGGATGGAACTCGATTGAGGTCGGTAGTGAAATGGTTGTGGACCCGCGTGTGTGGAAGACCACCGGCAAGAAATGGCAGGACGTGCGTACCGCCATCAACAAAGCCAAGCGCGACGGCATCACCGATGTGCAGTCCACGTTCCTGGAATCGCCGCTGGAAGTGCGTGAGCAGATTGAGGACATCTCCGAGGAATGGGCACAGCTCAAGGCTTTGCCGGAGATGAAGTTTACGTTGGGCGGTGTCGAGGAACTGCGTGACCCGCGCGTGCGTCTTCTGTATGCCGTCGATGCGGATGGGCGTGTGCTGGGCGTCACCAGCTGGCTGCCCACATGGCGTGATGGGCGCGTGATCGGTTGGACACTGGACTTCATGCGGCATCGTACCGACAGTCCTAACGGCATCATGGAGTTCCTGATTGCGCGTATGGCCGAGCGTCTGCGTGATGAGGGGGCTGCGGATCCGGAGCGTGCCGCAGAATTCATGAGTTTGTCCGCGGCTCCGTTGGCCGGTATGAACCCCGAGCGGGACAATGCCGGCGAAGGTGGTGCGCCGGCCGGGGAAGGCACACAGGTGCTCCAGCATGCGCTGCAGATCGTGGCCGATTGGATGGAGCCGGCGTACGGCTTCCATTCGTTGTTCAACTTCAAGCGCAAGTTCCAGCCCACCGAGGCACCGGTCTACGTGTGCTACCCGGACCCGGCGGCATTGCCCCAGATCGGGCTGGCCGTGGTGCGCGCCTACGTGCCCAGCGTGACGCCCGCCGAAGTGGCCGGCATGCTCAGCACGCTGCGGTCGTAGGGTGTGGGGCGTACGGACCCTGACAATTGTGTTCGCGGTTGAGGCTCTAGGCCGTTTGCCTGTTCGTTTACGTACGGACCGGAGACTGGCCGATTCGAGCCCAAGATGGGGCTATCTGCTTTCAAAGAGGTGCCTTCAGCTTCTTGCGGATAGCTAACTGCCTTCGGAGGGGTACCTGAACCCTGAAATCCCAAGTATGAGCGTTGCAATGACGGCGTTTGTACTCGGGATTTCCCATATTCGGTACCCCTTTGGACGGAGATAGCATTCCGCGGAAGCCCGAATATACCTCTTTGAACGGAGGAACCCCAGCGAGGAGGGCATAGAAGTCGCTATCTCCGTTTCAAGGGGCTGATTCGGCCTGCTCCGGAGGTCTACTCTCGTTTCGAGGGGCTGATGCCGAAGTATTCACGCTCCGAAACTGGCGGAATGGCGTTGGCGCAGATGGGTTTCTACATGCGTTCTAGTGGATGACTAGCCCCTTGAAACGAAAGTAGACCTCCGGCGGAGGCCGAATCAGCCCCTCGAAAGCGTTTTTGCCGTTGCGGAGATTTTCCAGCCGTACCGTGAACCGTCTCAACGGTGTAACGTGGGGCGTATGAGCGAACTTACCGAACATAATGACGGCAACACGCAGGTCGCATACTTCGCCGGCGGCTGCTTCTGGGGGCTGGAGCGCTACTTCCAGAACATCGACGGTGTCACGGACACCACGGTTGGCTACGCGCAATCCACGGTCGAATCGCCGACCTACGAGCAGGTGTGCGCGGGCGGCACGGATGCAGCCGAAACCGTGCAGGTTACTTTCGACCCAGCACGGGTAAGCCTGCGGACACTGGCATTGCTGTTCTTGGAAGTCATCGACCCGTTCTCGGTGGATCAGCAGGGCGAGGACCGCGGCCGGCAATACCGCACCGGCATGTTCTACACGGACGAGACGCAGCGTGCCGTGTACGTGGCGGCCTTGGAGCAGCTGGTCGACCGTCAGCCGCAGCGCCCGGCCGTGTTGGTCGAGCCGCTACGCAATTTCTACCCGGCCGAGGCCCATCATCAGGATTATCTGATCAACAATCCCGGCGGCTACTGCCATGTGCCGATTGCGGCGATTGCGAACGTGAAGCGCCGCCAGAAGTACGTGGAGCGTATCTGGGACTTGACGCTCGAGCAGTTCGCGGTCACGCAGAACGCCGCTACTGAACGCCCGTTCGTCAACGAGTATGACGAGGAGTTCGAGCCCGGCATTTACGTGGATATCGTCAGCGGCGAGCCGTTGTTCTCTTCGCGGGACAAGTTCGACTCCGGCTGTGGCTGGCCCGCGTTTTCCCGGCCGATTAAGGGTGACTTGCTGACTGAGCACGAGGATCATCGCATTCCGGGGCGTGATCGTATTGAGGTGCGTACTTCCGACACGCAGATTCATCTGGGGCATGTGTTCCCCGACGGGCCGGCCGACCGAGGCGGCCTGCGCTACTGCATGAATTCCGCCGCGCTGCGATTCGTGCCGCGCTCGCGCATGGCCGAGGAAGGCTACGGCGACTGGGTTCCGGTTGTGGATGGGGAAGCTGACGGTCCGGTCGGGAAGACCGATCAGCCTGGGGCAGCTCACGAACGGTAAGCCGCGACTGCACGAGCTGCATGAGATGTGGCATTTTGCTGAATATAAGCGCCGAAAGGACCGGACAGCAACATGAGCATGGAGAACATTGCGGGCGCTCGCAAACCTGCCAAGCGTGAGGATGACCGGACGGTTGCCGGCGAGCATCGTATGATGCGTCGCGCGGACCGTGAGGTGACCGACCCCGAGCAGATCGCTGCGATTATCGCCGCTTGCGACATCGTCGAAGTGGCATATGCGGATGCTGAGGGCCTGGCCATCGTGCCGTTGAATTTCGGATTTGATTATGAGTATGACGAGGCTGATGGTGTTGCCGCAACAGTCTTGGTGAACGGTGCTGAGACGGTCGGCAGCACGGGAGTCGTGGCAGCCGATGAGGTGGGGTGCCCCGGCAAACTGACGCTCTGGTTCCATTCCGCGCCGCACGGCCGCAAGCTCGACGCGATTCGTGCCGCAGCCGGCGGGCGTCTGCCCGTGGCATTCACCATGCAGGCCGACTGCGAGGTGGTGGCAGGTCGCACCACGTGCAATTGGGGCGAGGCGTTCAAGTCGATTGTCGGCAATGGCGAGGCTTCGCTGGTCAAGGATTTGGGCGAATGCCGCCACGGCTTGCAGGCGCTGATGGCGCAGCAGGCGCACATGCCGCACGTCGAATTCACCGACGCGCAGGTGCGCAGCGTCACAGTGTGGAAGATCGAGGTCGATTACTTCACCACCAAGGTCCGTGCCAAGCCCGCGCCCGCGCACATGCATCAGCGCCCTGCCGTGCCGCGCGCAGGTGTGATCGGTGCCCGATAACATCATTGCAGCAAGGATGGGATGTCGGTTGTGGTGCGGCTCAACGGTTCTTAACGTACCGGGTGCCGCGGCCGGCGCCCAGTTTGGTGATGGTGCCGTTGTCAAGCAGTGTCTTCAGTGTACGTTCAACAGTGCTGGCGCTGATATCGGGCAATTGTTGAAGTATGTCCGCTTTTGAGAGCGGCGATAATATGCGATCGAATAGATTGCCGATACGCTGCTCCTTGGTGGGTTTTCTATTGCTGCCCCAGCCGGACACTTCCCCAATCCGTTCGTCGAACTCTTTACAGGCAGTGAGGATGACGCCGAGTAAATAGTTCACAAATGGTGCATAGTCGTTGACGTTGTCGTTCCAGCCGTATGTGCTCGCGGCAAGTGCCTCGTAATAGGTGTCTTTGGTCCGTTCGATAAGGTGTTCAATGCTGATATATTTACCTACTTGGTAACCATTGCGGTAGAGCAGTAGCAAGGTCAGCAGCCGGCTCATTCGACCATTGCCGTCATTGAATGGGTGGATGCAGGTGAAGTCGAAGGTGAACATTGCTGTGGCGAGCAATGGATCGATATGTCCGTCTTGGATGGCTTCTGTATAGGCGGCGCAGGCGCGCTCGACGAGCTCCGGTGTGATGAGTGCGTTTGGGGGCGTGAAACGAATGATTTGTTTTCCGGTGGCGTCGCGCTCGATGATGACATTGTCGCTGTCTTTGAAATGTCCGCCGAAAGCGAGGCCAGTGTATCGGAACAGATCGCGATGCAGTTGGAGGATTGTATTTGGGGTCGGGGGAATGTAGTCGTGGCTTTCGTGGATGGTGGCGAGTACGTCGCGATAGCCGGCGATTTCCTCCTCGGCACGATTGCGTGGCGTGGTTTTTTCTGCAACCAGTGCCTTGAGTCGCTTGTCGCTGGTAGAGATACCTTCAATACGATTGGATGCGTTGGTGCTTTGAATGCGTGCAACCGCGATGAGCGTGTTCAGCAAATCAGGCCTGATTGCAGCCTGTACGCTTTGACGACCTTTGGCTTCGTGGATGGCGGATAGCAGTGTTGTGGTTTGTGGGGTGAGCAGTTCCTTGGCGGCGGTGATGTAGTCGAAGTGCTTCATTGTGAATCTCTTTCTGCATCATCAAATAGTTTTCTGCATCATATTCTATCAATATGATGCAGAAAAGTGGATTGTTATTCCCTTGATGATGGTGTTGTTCAAATCTCACCTCCCGCTGGCGGGAGGTGGCGCGCAGCGCCGGTGGGTGGCTTACGCCCGAACCCGATAGACTCGCCGCATGGCAGCAGTGACAGTGGTAATTACCAGTTGCAATCAGGGTCCGTTGATTCGCGAAGCAGTCGAGTCGGCGTTGACCCAGACGGTTCACCCGGAACGCATCATCACCGTGGATGATGGGTCTGATGATCAAGCGTCCGTCAATGTGTTGAGTGCAATTCTCGACGATTGCCGGCATGGAGTGCTGGATACGGGCGGTGTCGCCGTCGATCTTATCGGGCAGGTGAATGCCGGTCCTTCCGCTGCGCGCAATCGTGGTGTCGCCGCTGCCGAGACGCCGTTCGTGGTGGTGCTGGATGGCGATGACCGTCTGATGCCGACCTTCATTGAGCGCACGTTGCCGTTGCTTACTGCTGATGATTCGATGGTCGCGGCCTCTGGCTGGCTGCGTACGTTCGGGGTTCTGGACTCAGTGGTCCAACCGATCGGTGGCGACGCGGGGGCGTTCGTGTCACATAACTGCTGCCCGGCAACATGCATGATTCGCCGCTCGGCGTGGGAGCGTTGCGGCGGATATGACGAGTCGATGCGCAGTGGCTTTGAGGATTGGGATTTCTTCTTGTCGTTGCTGGAGAGTGGGTTGGCTGCGAAAGCGGAAGATGGTATCGACGGTATTGGGGATGCCGGCGGTATCGATGATACCGATGGTGTCGAGGATGCTGGTAGTGCAGGCGGTGCTGTGGATATTGGCGGTACTAAGGATACCGGGAACATTGAGGCTGTCAGGGATGCCGGTAACACCAAGAATCCCAAGGAGGGCACGGCTCACATCGGCATTGTTCCCGAGCCCCTAATCGAATACCGCACGGCCCCGGCCTCCTTAAACGTGACCAGCATGACCAAGCGCCTCGATCTCATGCGCTTCCTGATCGTCAAGCATCGCGACCTCTATGCCGCGCACATCGCCGACGCCATCCTCGGCGTTGAAGCCATCTCCATGAGCCGCTTAACCATGTGGGAATCGTTGATGCGCGGCGACGCCACCACCAGTCAAGCCTTCATGACTCACCCCACCTATGGCGACGGCGGAATGGCCGCCGCCGTACGCTTGCGGAGTTGAGAGGCATCAGCTGACCAAATGCCGATAGAGCTCCGGATCGATTGGCCGGGCCAACCGCAGGATCGACAGCGTGACCTTCACGCTGCCTTGTCCGCTTGCGTCAGGTTTGGTGGTGAGCTGAGGGTTATCAAACGCGGCAACGTGGCCAACGTAGTAGTACTTACCCTCGGTTTCTTCCGCCTTGCGCATAACGAATAACGGGACGAAATGCGTCTGGCCCCAATTCGGGCCAATGCCGTTAAGCGCCCATCGGAATTCGGGAGACTGCGGAGTTCGTCCATTCTTGCTGAAGTATTTCATTTCCTGTGTGCTCAGGAATTCATCTTCGTATTGACTTGCCGCGTATTTCACGAAGATGGGCATGGTATTGGTTTCCTTGTCGAGGAGGTAACCACCCACGTTTTGCGGAGTATTCTCCTTCTTCCATCCGCACAGTCGCATGACGTCTGCCATGGAATATTTGCGTTCGTACAAGAACATGTGGTCAAAGACCTGTTGCCTGGCGGCGGCCTCACGGAATATATCTCGGCAATTGGCCATACCGGTGCGCAGAGTGTCCGCAAAGAAGATACGGAACGTTCTGTTCGTGGCAAGCATATCGGCGAATCTGCTGTTCAATCGATATGCGGTACCGTTTTCTGTGCCGGTGCTGTTCGCGGCTTCGACTAATGGCTGATTGCCGAAACGATTGCAGTTTGGGCCGGTGAAATATGAGTAATCGAGCACGCTGATCGCAGAGTCGAATTGCGTGTCTGAACCATCGGACTGCGGGAATTCAGTACGAATCGCATCGAGCAATTCGCTGCGGCCGATTGGCGAGCCCGCACTCCAATGCTGCGGTACGTCGTCGTCGAGCCGTTCGCTGACGAAATGGCATAGCTGAGCAAGAATGACCAATTCGTGCGGTCGCAATCCGGGCAGCAGCAGCTCCGCTGCCATCTTGAGTATCGCGTCTTCAACGTCGGTCACCGGCTCCAACTGATCCTCAAATGTCGCTTCATGATGTTTGCCTTTGCCCAGGCTTTTTTCACGGGAACGCACGAAATCAAGATAGTTGCTGCGCTTCGATGCGATGGTATACGGCAGTGAGGGGTCGTAGTTATAGATGTCCGTAAGCATGGGGATGCGGCCCAGCTCGTAACGGACTTGGCGATACTGTTCGGACAGCTTTTTCATGTCGGACCAGTCGGCGGTGTCCAAAGACTTAAGGATGCGCTCCTTGGCGATCGGGTCGAAACTGATGGACGACAGGCCGATTGACTTTCTCTGCAGGTTCTTGCGAGCTCTGTCGCGGTCGCCGGTGTTGCCGTATAACGCCACCGGAATCAGATAGTTGTTGTTGTAATTGCCAATGAAATCGATAACCACAACGCTTTCTTTGTGCGGGAATTTGCGCAGTCCGCGCCCGAGCTGCTGCGTGAAGATAATGCTGGATTCGGTGCTGCGCAACATGACGATTTGGTTGACGGCGGGAATATCAACTCCCTCATTGAACATATCGACAGTGAAGAGATAATCGAGTTCGCCTTCAATGAGCTTGCGGACGTATTCGTCTCGCTGCGTTTGGGACACGGGCCTGCCGTCATCGTCCGTGCTGGTAACGGCAGCGGTGCGATAGGGGCGTTCAGCTTGTTGATTCCACTGTTGGTTAAACAGCTGGGATAGCTTATGGGCTTCCTCCTGTCGGCTGCAGAACACGAGTCCGGTGACCGGAATGTTGAACTGCCCATATTCTTGCAACTTGTCAATGATGTAGCGGACTCGCTTTTCGGTGGCAAGCTGCTCGATCTCGTACTTGAGCTGTTTCGAGTCCTTCTCATCAAGGCCCTTGGAGACATCGAGACGATGGGCGATTCCATTCGGATCGTCGTTGGAGCCAAGGTATTCCGCAACACCGTAGTAGTGGAATGGACAGAGCATGTTCTCGTCCAACGCCTTCTGCAAGCGAATTTCGTACGCGATGTTATGCCCGAATAGCTCGAAGATGTTGATGCCGTCGGTGCGCTCTGGCGTGGCGGTCATGCCGAGCATGAAGTCGGCATCTTTGAAATGATTGATGACGCGCTGATATCCTTCGGCTCCAGCGTGATGAACTTCGTCAACCAGAACGTAGTCGAATTCATCGGATTTGAATTGCGCCAAAACCTCCGGCTGCCGCATCGTCTGTACCGTGGCGAATACGTAGCGGCGGTCCTGTTGCTTGCTGGTGCCTGAATACAATCCCAATTCGGATTCATCGCAGCCGAGCACCTTTTGGTAAGACTTCATTGCAGTTTGAAGAATCATCTGCTGCTGGGCGATGTACAGCATGCGCTTCGGCTGGCATTCGCGTACGTCGAATGCGGAAAGGTGCGTTTTTCCGGTGCCGGTGGCCGACACGATAATTGCGCGGTGCTCGCCTTGTTCACGAATCTTCTTGAGATTCGCCAACGCCTCCTGTTGCATGGCGTTTGGCTGAATATCATGCCCCTCAAGCGACTGCAGAATCTCATGACGCGGTGGGGCGTATTTCTTGAAATCTTCCTCATACTGTTTGATCCATTCTTCGGTCAGCGGAACGGAATCAGCCACCTGTGAGTCGATTTCATCCTGGAACTGCCCGACCAGCTCTCCATCCGCCAGCGATGAGACTTTGAGATTCCATTCGCGTTGCGTGGTCAATGCGGCTCCAGTGAGATTGGAACTGCCAACGTACAGGTCGTAATAGGGTGTGCCGTCTTTCATGCGGCGAGAAAAGATATATCCCTTGGGATGGAATGGTTGTCCTTGAGCCATTGCGGAAACTGAGGTATTACGGGAACCTTCCCACACGCGAACGTCAACACCAGTGGTGTTCTGAAGATGCAGCAGCTCCCAGAATGCCCTGGGATCGTTGAAATGATTTTTCGTTGAGGTAATCAGTGTGCCCGCTCGGGTCGCTGTTTCATGGTGACTTCTGAAGTCTTCAAATAAGCTGAGCACGGCCTCAGCCGAGACGAATGCGACAGAAATGTCGAAGGAATCGCTAGTAGCCAAGGAATTGCCGATTTCCTCGCGCATGGTCAATCCACCGGGGCGATTTGCGATGAGGGTCGGCTTATATTCGCCGGGAGCATCTGAGCGCGGCTCGATCAGACCTGAGATGACATCTTCGAGGATCGAGGGGGTTGGATCAGAATCGTGATGTTGCGTGTTGGCTGGAGAGTCTGAGGTGCTGACCAGATTTATAGACATGTTGCCCTGTTCCCTTGCGATTCGGATCGTTTGATGACTGCCTGCCTGCGCTGTGGCGCGTTCATTGGAGCGTCAGTTGTTTGTTCGCGATAATCGCGACTGCTTCGCGATCTACCGGAGCCCAGTTCAATGTCGGCATATCAGCAGGATTCAGCCATCGGATATCAGTGTGCTCGGTGAGATGCGGCGTACCGGCGATGAGGTGACAGATGAATGTGGTGAGCCGCACGGTTCCAAAGTCGTAGGCGTATTCGCTGGTACATACCTCTTCCGCGACCTCAACTTCGCATAACAGCTCTTCTTCGATTTCGCGGTGCAAGGCTTGCCGCGCTGTTTCATGAGGCTCAATTTTGCCGCCGGGGAACTCCCAATATCCGGCCAACGACTTTCCCGGGCCACGCTGGGCGCATAGTACGGTGCCGTTGGTGACGATTGCAGCTCCCACGACGTTAATGATTTTGCGTTCCCGCTCCATGAACAACCAGGATACAACGCTTCAAGATCCACAAGCGATCCACGATCCTCGGCGGTTTTGCAATATCGATCCTGATGCTTTTGATTATGCGATCGGACGGGTCGAAAATGTCGGTGTGGACGCTGCCGACTATTGTGGTGAGCAGGAGAAACAGTCTGTTTCCGAGGTGAGATTCGGGAACGGTCCGACTCTCGGCAGTGATTTATCCACACAGACAAGCCAAAGGAGCCCCATCATGATCCTCGTCACCACCACCCCGTCCGTCGACGGCTACACCATCACCAACTACCAGGGCATCGTCTTCGGCGAAGTGGTGTCCGGTGTGAACATGTTCAAGGATCTTGGCGCGGGCCTGCGCAACATGTTCGGCGGCCGCAGCCAGGGCTATGAGGAAGAGCTGATGCGCGCCCGTAACGAGGCCATCGCCGAAATGCAACAACGCGCGGAGGCGATGGGTGCGCACGCCGTGGTCGGCGTGGACATCGACTACGAGGTGCTCGGCGCCGACAACGGCATGCTGATGGTCACCGCGTCCGGCACGGCTGTGCAGCTCGCGCGCAAGGCCTGAAAATACCTATATTGAGGGCGGTCGGGTGGCCTGCTTGGCTGCCCACGCAGTTCGTGCAGCTTACAGCGCGCAGACAATCAGATAAATCGCCACGACGTGGCAGGTGTATCCGATGACCGTGCCCAAGTGAAACACCTCGTGGAACTCGAACCAGCCGGGGACGGGGTTCGGCTTGCGCAGTGCAAAGCACACGGCACCGGCGATATACGCGGCGCCTCCGCATGCAATAAGTATGGTCGGCGCCGGGCCCACTGCGGGAGCCGTCCAGAGTTGCGGAATGAGCGTCACCGGGGCCAATCCCAGCACAACATACACAGTGGTGAACACCCAGTTCGGGGTGCGCAGCCAGACGATATGCAGTATCGTGCCGATCGCCGCGGTCGCCCAGATCACCGTGAGATATGGCCGGCGAATCGCCGGGTTGAGCGCGAACAGTACGGGCGTATTGGTGCCGGCGATGATGAGGAAGATATTCGAATAATCAATGCCACACAGCACGCGGGTCACCTTCGCGCTGCGCCACGGCACGACGTGCAGTAGCGCGCTGTTGCCGAATAGCAGCATGGCCGATGCGCCGTACACTGCGCAGGCCGCCTTGACGGGACCGGCCGGCGCGATACAAATGAGCACGATGGACGCCGCGATGCACAACGGCAGGGTGGCGAGGTGCAGCCATCCACGCAGTCGGGGTTTGCGATTGCCGAATGCGTCCACGGGGACGACGCGGCGTCTGACCGCTTTCAGTGCTGCCTTGGCCTGACGGTAACGTGATTGCGCGGCCTTGTAGCGGGCCGATGCGCGATCCAGTGCGGCGGGGCCGGCGCTTGCACCGGACTTTTGGCTCACGGTCACGGAAGGCGTAACTGTTGAGGCGGAAGCCATTTTTCGCCCAGATGGCGTACTGATGGAAACGCTCATACGAATCACCTCGCCATGGCCGGCGACGCTCTGCCGACCACTAACTTACGCTACCGTAACCTAGTATAGGTCGACACAATAATCAAGGTTGATTCGTCCGACAGATGGATGGACAAAAATCCTATGAACCCAGCAAAGCGGTCCTCGGTCCCGGACAAAGCAAAAGAGCTGGAACCTTTCGGTTCCAGCTCTTTACTTGCTGGTGCGAGTGGGGGGAGTTGAACCCCCACGAGCATACACTCACTGCCACCTGAAGACAGCGCGTCTACCATTCCGCCACACTCGCAGACAATCGACCAACTTACACCCAGCCGTCCAATCGCACAACGTCCGGCGTGTCGCGTTGGTGGCAGACATGTATTATTCGTGAATCTCCTACGGGTGCTGTGATTTTTTGAGTGTAGCGCTGCTCCCCTCGGTCACTTCGTGGCGGCTCCCCTCAGAGAGGGAAGCCAGAAGGAGATTGCGCAAGCTACGGCTAGGCTCACAGGCCTGGTTTGCGCTCGCCGTTGCCGTAGAAGTGTGCCAGAGCCTCGTCGCGGAACTCGTCGAAGTAGCCGCCGTCGATCGAGGCGCGGATGTCGTCCAGCAGTTTCACGAAGAAATGCTCGTTATGAATCGTGGCCAGTGTGAACCCGTTGAACTCGCGGGCGCGCAGCAGGTGATCGACATACGCGCGCGAATAGTGCTGGCACGTGTAGCAATCGCACCCGGCCTCCAGCGGCCCGAAATCGAACTTGTGCTGGGCGCGCTTGATGTTGTACCGGCCGGCGCGCGTGTAGATCGCGCCGTTGCGGGCGCAGCGCGCGGGGGCCACGCAGTCGAAGGTGTCGCCGCCGTTCTCCACGCACGCGAAGATATCGTCCACGGAGGCGATGCCCAGCACATGGCGCGGCCGGCTCTCCGGCATCGCGTCGCAGATCCAGGCGCAAGTGTCGCCGATGATGCGTTTCTCGATCGCGCCGCCAATGCCCACGCCGTCGAAGTCCAGCGACGCGATCTGCGAAGCCGCGCGCCGGCGCAGATCCTCATAATTCGCGCCCTGCACCACGCCGTACAACGCCTGGTAGGGCTTGCCCAGACGCGTTGCCGTCAGCCGCTGATGTTCCTCCACACACCGGCGGGCCCAGCGGAACGTGCGCTCCACCGAATCCTCCTGATAGGACCGCGTATTCATCAGCGTGGTCAGCTCGTCGAACGCGAACATGATATCTGCGCCAATTTTGTGCTGGATGCCCATCGAAATCTCGGCAGAGAACCGGTGCGCGTCACCGTTCAAAGGAGATTTGAACGTCACGCCGTCCTCGTCCACCCATGCCATGCGTTCCTTGCCTTTGGCGATGATGTCGTCTGACTTCATGCCGGTTACATCCATCGCCAGCGTCTTCTTGAATCCGACGCCCAGCGACATCACCTGGAATCCGCCCGAATCGGTGAACGTCGGACCGTCCCAATTCATAAAGCGCGCCAGCCCGCCGGCTGCGTCGAGCACATCCTCACCAGGGCGTTCAAACAGGTGGAAGGCGTTGGCCAGCAAGCACTGCGCGCCCAACTCCTTCATCTGCTCGGGCAGCACGGCCTTCATCGCGGCCTGCGTGCCCACCGGTACAAATGCGGGCGTGCGGATGTCGCCGTGCGGCGTATGGATAATGCCGGTGCGCCCGTAGCGGGCGCCGTCACGCCCCAACCCGTTCGCTGCCGAAGGCAGCCGTGTAATCGTCTCGAAGTGGAAAGCGCTGCGGTCGCCGGGCTTTCCAGCCTGCGCTCCCAGCGGATGGTTCAAAACATCGCTTGTCATAGTTTCACTTTAGGCAAAAGGGCCAGAAATTGTGAAGAACTCGGTTTCGAGGGGCTGATTTTGTGTTTTCCAAACATCTATCTCCGCTTCAAGGGGCTGATGCCCAAGTAGACGGCTCACAAGAATGGCGGAATGGCGTTAACGCAAGGCTCCTGATACTCTGATTTGGCCAGCTGAACAGCCCCTTGAAACGGAAGTAGACATCCGGGAATCGCCGGATCGGCCCCTCGAAACCGAGATACCCATGGTGCTCTTCGATGATTACTCATAGACTTTCAACTAACGTTCAGAAAATCTCCAGATTAACTGCCTTTACTACTGAATTAGCGCATGAGAGTGGCGGCGAACAAGCGCCCAGAGCCGCTGAACAAACGTGATAGGAATTTTAGAAAAGGAGCAGCAATGGCTGACGAATTCAACCCGCAGGGCGTCGACCAGACCCCGCAGAACAACGAAAATCCCGCCCCAAACGGCAACGAGACTGAGACTCAGGCATCAGCTCAGACCGCAGCTGAGGGCGATGCCGCAACCACTTCATCTCACGAGGACAGCAACCCGACCCAGCAGATGCCTTCCGCGCAAGACGATGCCCCGACCGCTGCCACCGAGCCCATTCCGGACTACGCCGCAGCCAAGGGCGAGAGCACCGTGGTCTCCAGCGCTCCAGCCTCCACTCCGGCTGCAGACACGCAGTCCGCAACTCCGCTCTACCGCCCAGCCCCGGAGTTCGGCGCATATGGTCCGACTCCGACGCAGCCCGAGCAGTCCGCACAGAATGCCGCACCGCAGGGTCAGGCCGCCAACGGCCAGCCCACGCAGCAGTTCCCGTACGGCCAGGCCTCTTTGCCGCAGCCGCAAGGCCAGCGCAACCCCTACTTCAACAACCCGCAGCAGGGGAACGGCAACCCGTTCAATCCGCAGCCACAGCAGCCGCGCAACAACGGCAATCCGTTCGCCAACCCGAACGGTCAGCAGCCGCCACGTGGCGGACTGTTCGGCTTCGGCACGCCTGGCGCCGGCACCCCGAATGGTCAGGGTCCCCAGGGCTCGCCCCAGCAGCCCGGCCAGCCCAATAAGCCCGGCGCTTCCAAAACGGTGAACGGTATCGTCACCGCCGTGGTGGCGGCACTGGTTGCCGCCGCCCTGTGCCTGGGCCTCGGCTATGCGGCCATCACCAACGGCTGGGTGACTGTCCCGACCTCCAGCTCGCTCTCGAACGTCACTTCAAACAAGTCCGGCTCCGGCTCTGCCACTGCCAAGACTGGCGAAGCCCCCGATTGGCAGACAGTTGCTAGCGGCGTCTCCGGCTCTGTGGTCTCCATTCAGACCGCAATGGCCAACGGCACTGCCAAGGGATCCGGTGCAATCATTGATACTGAGGGCCACATCATCACCAATAACCACGTGATTTCCGGGGCTCAGCAGATTCAGGTGACGCTTGCTAACGGCAACATCTATTCCGCTCAGCTCGTCGGCACCGACACCACCACCGACCTTGCCGTGATCAAGCTCGACAACCCGCCGAGCGGTCTCAAGGCCGTCGAATTCGCCGATTCCGACAAGCTCGCCGTCGGCGAGAACGTGATGGCTATCGGTAACCCGCTCGGCTACGACGACACCGCCACCACCGGCATCGTCTCCGCCCTGAACCGCCCGGTGACCGTGACCGATGACAACAATAACGAGATCGTCACCAACGCCGTCCAGATCGACGCGGCCATCAACCCCGGTAACTCGGGTGGCCCGACCTTCAACGCGGCCGGCCAGGTAATCGGCATCAACTCCTCGATTGCCTCTACCGCAACTTCCTCCGACTCCGCCGGCTCGATCGGCATCGGCTTCGCGATTCCGTCTAACCTCGTCAAGCGCGTTGCCGATGAGATCATCAAGGATGGCTCGGTTAAGCACGTCGCCCTTGGCGTGGTCATCAAGTCCGACACGGTTGAAGCCGACGGTGTGACCCGCGGCGGCGCGACCATCACCAAGTCGAGCGCCACTGGTTCCGCAGTCGTCTCCGGCGGCCCGACCGACAAGGCTGGCCTGAAGGAAGGCGACACCATCGTGGCCTTCAACGGTAACGCGGTCAACAACAACTACTCGTTGCTGGGCTTCGTGCGCGCCGCAGCTCTCGGCGATAAAGCGACGCTGACCATCGTGCGCGACGGTAAGACCATGGACGTCGACGTCACGCTCGACCAAGAGGAATCTTCCGTAAACGGTTCGTCCAGCTCGAACTCGAACGGCAACAACCAAAATAACCAGAACAACCAAAATAACCAGAACGGCAACGGCCGGAATGGTTACGGCAATGGCAACGGCAACAACGATGGCGGCACCGGTGATGGCGGCGGCTTCTCCGACCCGTTCGGTCTGTGGTAAAGCTGGTTCAGCGCGTCACACGGCGTTGAGCGGTAACCGTTGAACGCCGTGTCAGACAGGCAAAGGCCCGTAGCAGTGAGCAACTCCTGCTGCGGGCCTTTCGTATACGCGGGAAGCGTTTGGCTGGGTCGGCCGGAGCGGCGGCAGATATCTTGTTCCGTGGGCTTTTGTATGCACGGGAATCGTTCTGGCAGGAAGTCAGCTGCAGGCGCATAAGGGCTGCGAGCCCCTCATATGCACGGGAATTCTTGGCGGAATCGTAGGAGGGGGGATTGATGCCTTCTGACTGATCCGCCAACGTAGTTTCGCAGCCCGGCATGTCGCGTTCAGGCCGCTGATAGGGTAGGCCAAGCGCTGATTCGGGCAATGTCTCGAGCGATGCGCACAATAATTCAATACATAACTAAAAACGATTTCTTTACGCCGTGTATCGGATGGTCGCGCGGAGCCGAAAGGCCCTAAGCAAAGCCGCCGGTGGGTTAACAAGGCGTGACCGCAGCGCCGATTGCGCGGGCCACGCTTGCCGCAATCGACTCCGTATACGAGCGTAAGGAGCAATGATGAGCGGACTCATCAGATTCTTCACCAAAATCCTCGACATCTGCCGACTTGTGCCGATGCTTCCCGTTGTTGTTATCGCCGCAATCCCGCTGGCATTGCTGGGCGATTGGCGCCCATGGGGCAACGCAATTGCGATGCCGGTGCTGGGTAATCCTGGTGTAGGCCAATGGCTGATAATCGCGCTGGTGGCAATCATTGTGATTGACACAGTGCGTGGCATGATTGACGATTTGCGCCATGGACAAGTCGGCGTCGATTTGCTGGCCGTAGTGGCGATTCTTTCCACCGTTGCCGTCCGCGAGTACTGGGCAAGCTGGGCGGTCATGCTGATGATTACGTCCGGCGAGGCCATTGAGGAATACGCGCAGGCCAAGGCCGAGCACAGTTTGACCGCATTGATGCAGGCAGCACCGCAAACTGCGCACGTCGTCAACTTGCCTGGCGTGGGGTGTGGGGATGCCGCCGATGAGGACGATTCGTCCGATGGCTTCCGGCGTGTAGGCTCGGTTCCGGCGACGTCCTCCCCTCAGTCGACTTCGCCGACAGCTCCCCTTGGAGAGAGGAACCAAGTACCGCCGTCGAGGGGAGCTGACTCGCGGAGCGAGACTGAGGGGAGCTGGTCGGCTGAGGCCGCCACGCACCGCTTCGACACGGTGCCGGTCGAGCAGGTGAAGCTCGGCGATGTGCTCATGGTGTTGCCGGGCGAAACCGTGCCGGTCGACGGCGAACTGCTTTCCGGCTCGGCCACGCTCGATCTGAGCAACATCAATGGCGAGCCGGTGCCGCGCGAGGTGTTCGCCGGTGCCCGAGTGATGTCTGGCGCAGTGAACGGTTCCACTGCCTTGACCATGCGCGCCACCCAGGTGGCCGCCGATTCCCAGTACCAGCGCATCCTCGAACTCGTCGCTTCCGCACAGGAGTCCCGTCCGGCCGTGGTGAAAACCGCTGATCGCCTGGCTGTGCCGTTCACCGTGTTGTCTTTGGCGATCGCCGGCATTGCGTGGGCTGTCTCCGGCGTGCCGACGCGATTCGCCCAGGTGTTGGTACTGGCCACGCCCTGCCCGCTGCTTATCGCTGCGCCTGTGGCGTACATCGCCGGTACTGGTCGACTTGCCGCCGCCGGTGTGCTTATCAAGGCACAGGATGTGCTCGAAAACCTCGGCCGCGTCACTCAGGTATTCTTCGACAAAACCGGCACGCTCACCGTCAAGCAGCCGCAAGTGGTGCGCGTTGAGATGCTGCCCGGGGCTAAAACCCGTCTTAATGAGGATCATGTGCTGATGATGGCCGGCGTTGTGGAAAGCTATTCCGTGCACATCCTGTCGAAGGGCATCGCCAAAGCCGGTGCCGACGCGATGGCCCGCTTGCGTCAGCGTTTCGCGGACGGCCAGCGTCTCTGCCCCGAACCAGAGGCCAGCTGGCCCGGCCACGGCCGCGAATATCCGGTTGTCAAGAATATTAATGAGGACTCCGGCAAGGGCGTGTCCGGCGAGGTGAACGGCCATGCCGTCCGCGTCGGGCGACTGTCGTTCGCTGCGGCCGGCGATGACGGCTTCTTGACTGCCGAGGTAGCGGGTGTAAGCCGGGCGGATGGCCCACGGCAGGAGGCGGCCGACCTCCTCAGCCCGCTTCACGGACAGTCCCCTCTGGGCGGGGATACTGAGGCCGGATCTGGTCGCACGATTGCCGGGAACACTAAGGAAAAGGAAACGCTGCGTACGCGATTCGGTATGCTACAGCCGGACGAAATGGCCTCCTACGTGTCCGTTGACGGGCAACTGATCGCCCGCATCGTGCTGCGAGATGTACCTCGCGCCAACACCAAAACCGCGCTCGCCAATCTGCACGAACTGGGTGTTACCAAGCTCGCCATGCTTACCGGCGATAAGCGCGCCTCGGCCGAAATCATCGCGGACGAAGTCGGCATTGACGAGGTCCACGCCGAGCTGTTCCCCGAAGACAAGGTTGCCGCCGTCAAGGCTGCCACGGAGGCAAGCGCCGCGCCGGCCGGGCGCGCGAATCACGCCGCCAGCCCTGTGTCCGATGCCGTAGATGGCATCCGGTCCGATGGTTCTCAACCGTCGCGTTCTCGATGCAGCCGCGCCGCCGCAATTCGCAAGCCGGTCACGATGATGGTCGGCGACGGCGTGAACGATGCCCCGGTACTTGCCGTCGCCGATATCGGCGTGGCCATGACCGACGGCACTTCCACTGCTGCTTCCGAAAGCGCCCAAGTGGTCATTATGAATGACGATATTGCCGCTGTGCCGCGCGCTATCGCCATTGCACGCCGTACCAAGCGCGTGATGCTGCAGGCCGTGATCGCTGGTCTCGTACTCGCCACCATCGGCATGATTGCCGCCGCCTTCAACCTCATTCCAGTGGTCGTCGGCGCTTTCCTCCAAGAGGCCATCGACGTGGTCAGCATCCTTTGGGCCCTCACTGCCCTCATCGACCGCGACTAGGCGGGGTATCTCCTCGACTGAGTCGCGGTTTTGCCCCGCTGACGGTCTGTAAGCGGGGCGATTCTGTGGGTTAATAGGGGTTTTGCTCCACTCGTGGTCTGCGAGTGGGGTGATTTTACGGTCTAATAGTGGTTTTGCTGCGCTGGTGGGGGTCAGTGGGGTGCTTTGGCTGGTTAGTCGCGGTTTTGCTCCGTTGATGGGCTGTAAGCGGAGCAATTTCTCGGGTTACTCGCGGTTTTGCTCCGCTGGCGGTCTGTGAGTGGGGCAATTTCTTGATCGACTCGTGGTTTTGCCCCGCTGGCGTGAGGCTGGCAGAGGGTATCAGGCACAGGATTCCCACCACTCGCCCCTGTTGCAACGGAAGGCTTTGCGATAACCTGTAACGCGTGACTGAATCTGAGAACACTGAACTTCGTATTGCTGTAATTGGCGCTGGTCCGGCCGGCGTCTACTCATCCGATATCTTCCTGCGCCAGCTCAAGAAACTCGGCGAGGAACTCGGCCTCGGCACCAAGGCCCGCATCGACCTGTTCGAAAAGCTGCCGGTACCGTTCGGTCTGGTGCGTTACGGCGTGGCCCCCGACCACCCGTCCATCAAGTTCATCGCCTCCGCACTCGAGAAGACGCTTGATAACCCGGACATCCACCTCTACTGCGACGTGGAATTCGGCAAAGACGTGACCCTTGATGATTTGCTTGCCCGCTACGATGCCGTGCTGTTCGCCACCGGCGCAGTCAAGGACAAGCCGCTGAACCTGCCCGGGGCCGACCTCGATGGCGTATACGGCGCGGCCAAGTTCGTCGAATGGTATGACGGCTACCCCACCGGCGCCCGCGAATGGCCGCTTACGGCCGAGAACGTCGCTGTGATCGGTGGCGGCAACGTGGCCATGGATGTGGCTCGCGAGCTCATGCGCAACGCCGACGACCTCAAGGCCAAGACCGATATCCCGGACAATGTCTACGAGGGCATCGACAACAACAAGGCGAAAACCCTCCACCTGTTCATCCGCCGCGGTGTGGCCCAGGCCAAGTTCAGCGTGCAGGAGCTGCGCGAGATGGAGAAGTTGCCCGGCGTGCAGCTCATCATCAATGAGGACGACTTCGATTTGGACGACGAGACCATCGAGGTGGCCGGCAAGGACAAGCTCACCCGCCAGATGGTCGAGGAGCTGTTCGCCATCCGCGAGATGGCCGAGGACATGGAAGATGACGGCGACGTCGACTTCGAAGGCAATCCGGCCGACCGCAAGTACTACGTGCACTTCAACTCCGCACCCACGGAAATCCTCGGCGAGGACGGCAAGGTCAAGGCCATCCGCGTGGAGCGCACCGAAACCGGGGCCGACGGCAAGATGAGCCACACCGGCGAGTTCACCGACTACCCGGTTGAGGCCGTCTACCACGCCATCGGCTACAAGCCGGCCGAGGCTCCCGGCATTACTTACGACGAGCACGGCGCTCACCTGGCCAACGCCAATGGCGATGGCCGCATCACCACCGAAGCGGACGGCGGCGAAGTGCGCGACCGTCTGTACGCCACTGGCTGGGCCAAGCGCGGCCCGGTGGGCCTGATCGGCTCCACCAAGTCCGACGCACTTGCCATCGTGACCAACATGCTTGAGGATCTGGCCAAGGCCGCCGAAGGTGGTCGCGTGGCCGAGGATCGCGACCCCGAATCCATCGACCAACTGCTGGAAAGCCGCGGCGTCCGCCCGATTGACTTCGCCGGCTGGAAGAAGGTCGACGCCTTCGAGCGCGCCGAAGGCGCCAAGGAGGGCCGCGAGCACAAGAAGGTCATCGAGCCCGACCAGATGCGTGAGCTCGCTCTGGCCTGATTGACTATCAGCTCATCGCATCGGCAACTGCACCAGCAGCTACGCAATCGGCGCGATTGATACATCGATAAATAAGGACGCCGGTTATACGCCGGCGTCCTTATTTATATAAAAGCCAGTGTCGTGCCAGTCGAGCAGGCCGATGGGCCAAACGATCCAAGCAGCCAAAGCAGTCCAAACAAGCAAAGCGTCTCGATCAGACCAATCGGTAAAGCGGTAAAACAGGCCAAGCAGCCGCACTGTCAAGCATCGTCAATCCCATGTAAACAGGCTATTCCGATCCCCGCCAACCGCACCGTAAGCACCGCCAACCCCCATCCGATTCACCCCTCGGCGCACATCCAGCCAATATTCAGGCAGTGATTTTAGTGTGAGCCTCATGGATGCCAAAGTACGGGTGCACGGCCATTTCAACGGCCTGAAGACTACGCTGCTGTTCGCCTTGATGTGGGCCATCATCATGCTGATATGGTGGGCCACGGGCGGCAGGCAGCAGACGCTGGGCATCTACGTCATTATCGGGTTGGCCACCACGTTCGGCTCATACTGGTTCTCCGACAAACTCGCCATCGCATCCATGGGAGCCAGGGAGGTCAGCGAGCAGGAAGCCCCCGAAATCTACCAGATCGTGCGCGAGCTGAGTGCCAAGGCCGGCAAGCCGATGCCTCGCATCTACATCGCGCCCACCATGAGTCCGAACGCCTTCGCCACCGGCCGCAACGAACGTCACGCTGCCGTATGCTGCACGCAGGGCATCCTGCAAATTCTGAACGCCCGCGAGTTGCGCGGCGTGCTGGGTCATGAACTGATGCACGTGTACAACCGCGACATTCTGACCTCCGCCATCGCCTCTGCCATGGCCACCGTCATCACGTACCTCGGCTATTCCCTGATGTATTTCGGCGGCGGCAACTCGCGCGACGACCGCGATAATTCAGGCGGTCTCGGCTTGATCGGCGTGCTCCTCAGCGTGATTCTCGCGCCGATTGCCGCATCCCTGATTCAGATGGCCATCTCCCGCACCCGTGAATATGATGCCGACGAGGACGGCAGCCTGCTGACTGGAGACCCCGAAGCGCTGGCCTCCGCGCTCAACAAGATCTCCTATGGCGCCCAGACCACGCCAATGCGCAAAACCGCCGGCACCCAGTCCGTCTCCGCGATGATGATTGCCAATCCGTTCTCCGCGGTCGGTTTCTCCAAACTGTTCTCCACGCATCCGCCGACTGATCAGCGCATCGCACGCCTGATGCAAATGGCCAATGAAATGAACGGCACTCCGGTGGCCGCATCCACATATTCCACGCGCGCAATTCACTAGTCCAGCACAGAACTCAAACCGGCACATGGCGCAAGGTGCCGCATAGGTGATACACTTGCCTTTCGTGCGTGGAAGCGCACATGCGGACGTAGTTCATCGGTAGAATGAAAGCTTCCCAAGCTTTAGAGGCGGGTTCGACTCCCGTCGTCCGCTCCATCGATTTTCCTTGAAATTCCAACGGTTTTCCCTCTTTTGAGAGCTTATTTTCCTGCCGTATGACCGCTATATGAGAACAATTCACGTCGTCCGCGTATCGTGATGGGCGATGTGTGAACCCAAGACCGCTGCAACCAATGGCCAACCAACGCCAACCCTCGAACGCACCCCGCACGACATCTTCGTCGGTGCCGGACTGGCGCTCGCCGGAGGCGTCTTCTGGGGCGTCAACGCCACCGTCTCCAAACTCCTGATGAACGACTATCACGCCGATCCGCTGTGGATCGCCTGCGTACGCGAGCTATTGGCCGGTGTCGTCTTTCTGGTTTGCGCAGGAATCTTCACGCCTGACAAGTTCATCAACTCGCTTAAGGACTACCGTTCCTACCCGAGACTTCTGCTGTGCGCGTTCTTCTGCGTGCTCATGGTGCAGGTCTCCTACTTGAAGGCCATTGACTGGACCAATTCCGGCACGGCTACAGTGCTGCAGACGCTCAATCTGCTGGTTGTACTCGTATTCGTATGTATTATGGGCAAACGGCTGCCCGGCAAACGCGAAAGCATCGGTGTGGTACTCGCTTTTGTGGGCACGGTGCTCATCGCCACAGGCGGCGATCTCAGCCAGCTCAGTCTGCCGCTGCCCGGTCTGCTGTGGGGCCTGACCGATGCCGTATGCACGTCGTTGCTTGCGATTCTGCCCATCGCATTAATGGCCAAATGGGGCAACTTCATGGCCAACGGCGTCATGTTCATCGTTTCCGGCCTAATGCTGCTGCCGCTCGTGCACCCGTGGACCACCGCCCCCGCGTTGGATTGGTTCGGCATTGGTCTGATGGTATTCACCGTGGTGTTCGGCACATTCGGTGCCTATTGGCTATTCCTCGGCGGCACCCAGCGCTGCGGTGCAATGCGCGCCACCATGCTCGGCACCAGTGAACCCGTAACCGCCACTATCACCGGTGTCCTATTCGCCGGCGCGGTCTTTACCCCGACCGATTTGGTCGGCTTCGCCATGATTATCATCATGGTGTTCCTCGTGAGATAGTTCACAGCTCGCCTGGCTCCAGAACCTAGTCTGGCGGGCACACCCCGAGCGATAATGAAGCCATGACAATCGCAACACCGGAACGTTATGCCGAAATGCTAGACGCCGCACGACGCGGCGGCTACGCTTACCCTGCCATCAACGTGAGCAGCTCGCAGACGCTGAACGCCGCGCTGAAGGGGTTCGCGGATGCCGAATCCGACGGCATCATCCAGGTGTCCGTCGGCGCAGCCGCATACCTTTCCGGCATCGGCGTCAACGACCGTGTCACCGGATCGCTGGCCTTGGCCGCTTTTGCACACGAGGTCGCCGCGAAGTACCCGAACATCACCATCGCCCTGCACACCGATCACTGCGCCAAGCAGTATCTGGACGAATGGGTGCGACCGCTGCTCGCACATGAGGCCGATCAGGTGGCGCATGGTCAGGAGCCCACATTCCAGTCGCATATGTGGGACGGCTCCACCGTGCCGCTCAAGGAAAATCTGGACATCGCCGAGGAGCTGCTCGATAAGTCGCAGGCCGCGCACACGGTGCTGGAGATCGAGATCGGCGCGGTCGGCGGCGAGGAAGACGGCTATTCCGCCAAAATCGACGAACGCCTCTATTCCACGCCGGCCGATGGCCTTGAAGTGGCCCGTCGCCTTGGTTTGGGCGAGCGTGGCCGATACATGGCCGCCTTCACGTTCGGTAATGTGCATGGCTCCTACAAGCCCGGCGTGGTCAAGCTGCGTCCCGCCCTGCTCGGTGATATTCAGTCCCGTGTGGCGCGCGCGGTGGTCGAGGGTGAGCTGCCCAGCGCCGCCGGCATAGTCGACTTTCCCAACGGCAAGCCGTTCGAATTGGTGTTCCACGGCGGTTCGGGCTCCCGTCCGGAAGAGATTGCAGAAGCCGTGAGCCATGGCGTGATCAAGATGAACATCGACACCGACACGCAATACTCGTTCACGCGCCCGATTGCCGACCATGTGTTCGAGAACTATGACAAGGTCCTCAAGATCGACGGTGAAGTGGGCGAAAAGAAGTTCTACGATCCGCGTTCCTGGGGCCGCAAGGCCGAGGAATCCATGTCCGCCCGCGTGGCTGAGGCATGCAAGCAACTCGGCTCGGCCGGCAAAGCACTCAGATAACACCCAAATAAACTGTCATTCGCCGTGGCGGCGCCTTGGTGTCGGCCCGCCTCGCGCAACGCGCGGCAAAGACACCAGAAGCCCGATTGCGTGAGATGGCCGCGCCCCGAGTAGAGGGTGTAAGGTAGTCTGTTTCCGGCGGAATCGTGCGAATGCGGAGGTGCATCATGCCTGGAATTGTTCTTATTGGTGCCCAGTGGGGCGATGAGGGTAAAGGCAAGGCGACCGATCTGATCGGTACCAAGGTCGATTATGTCGCACGCTTCAACGGCGGCAACAACGCGGGCCATAGCGTGGTGGTCGGCGACGAGTCGTACGCCCTGCACCTGCTGCCCTCCGGCATCATCAACCCGAACCTCACCCCGGTGATCGGCAACGGCGTGGTCGTGGACCCGGAGGTGCTCTTCGAGGAGATCGACGGCCTGGAATCCCGCGGCATCGACTGCTCCCACCTGCTGGTGAGCGAGGCCGCGCACATCATCGCCCCCTACCACCGCACCCTCGACAAGGTGACCGAACGCTTCCTCGGCAAGCACAAGATCGGCACCACCGGCCGTGGCATCGGCCCGGCCTACGCGGATAAGATCAATCGCATCGGCATCCGCGTGCATGACCTGTTCAACGCCGACCACCTGCATGACAAGGTGGAGGCCAGCCTGCACCAGAAGAACCAGATGCTGGTCAAGCTCTACAACCGCCGCGCCATCGACGTGGACCAGACCACCGACGAACTGCTGAAGCTCGGCGAACGCCTGAAGCCGTATGTGGCCAACACCGGCCTGATTCTCAACAAGGCGCTCGACGAAGGCAAGACCGTGCTGTTCGAAGGTGCTCAGGCCACCATGCTCGATGTGGATCACGGCACCTACCCGTTCGTCACCTCCTCCAATCCGACCGCCGGCGGCGCCTGCACCGGCACCGGCGTGGGCCCCACCAAGATCACCCGCGTGATCGGCGTTGCCAAGGCCTACGTCACCCGCGTGGGCGAAGGCCCATTCCCCACCGAACTGCTGGACGAGTCCGGCGAATGGCTGCGTCAGCAGGGCCACGAATTCGGTGTGACCACCGGCCGCCCGCGTCGCTGTGGTTGGTTCGATGCAGTCGTCAACCGGTACGCCTCCCAGGTCAACGGCCTGACCGACATCGTGCTCACCAAGCTCGACGTGCTCACCGGCCTGAAGGAGATTCCGATCTGCGTGGCTTACGACGTGGACGGCGAACGTCACGACGATATGCCGACCGATCAGGCCGAATTCGCGGCGGCGAAACCAATCTACGAATCCATGCCGGGTTGGGACGAGGATATTTCCCAAATCCACGACTTCAATGATCTGCCGAAGACCTGTCAGGATTACGTCAAGCGTCTTGAGGATCTGTCCGGCTGCCGTATCTCCGCGATCGGCACTGGCCCGCAGCGCGACCATGTCATCCAGATCAATTCGCTGGTCGACTGACCGTCTGCAACGAATTTCCCGGCTTGACTGGTAACGACGCGGCACATGATATCCGCCGGCTGATTCCGCGATTCGACCACTTGAAGTGGAAGATGGCGGCGGCCGGCATAGTCATTGGTCTGGTTTCAGGATTGCTGGTTGTCGTATACCGTCTCGGCATCGAATACGGCACGGATGCGTCCCGTTGGATATATGCGCGGATTCGCGAGACCCCGTGGCTGATTGCGCCGTGGGCGGTTGCCGCGGTGGCGGCCGCGCTGGCGATCGCGTGGATGGTCGGCAAGGAGCCGATGGCTGGTGGCAGCGGCATCCCGCAGACCAACGGCGTGGTGATATGCGGCTTGAAGATGCGTTGGCAGACGATTCTGCCAGTCCGTTTCGTCGGTGGACTGTTGGGCGCGTTGTTTGGTCTGTCGCTCGGTCGTGAGGGGCCGTCCATTCAGATTGGTGCGTCGGGGGCGCAGTGTGTATCCCACCGTTTGCGCGGCCGCCGCCGTGAGGACATGCAGGAGCATTATCTGGTCACCGCCGGTGCCGCGGCCGGCTTGTCCGCCGCGTTCAGCGCGCCGCTGTCCGGCATGATGTTCGCTCTGGAAGGGGTGCATCGGAGTTTTTCCCCTGCGATTCTGATGGGCGCCACCGCCGCATCGCTGACCGCCGATTTCGTCTCAAAATACTGTTTCGGTCTGCGTCCGGTTTTGGATTTCGGTGATATCGGTCAGCTGTCGTTGGAAGAGTATGTGTGGCTGATTCCGTTGGGATTGGTGGCCGGTTTGGTTGGTTCGCTGATGAACCGCTCGTTGCTTGGCTTCCAGACGCTGTACTGCAAACTGCCGGCATGGAGCCGCCCGATGATTGCGATTGCGATCGCGTTGCCTGTCGGCATCTGGTTGCCCGATGTGCTCGGCGGCGGCTCGAATCTGATTGATACCGCCGAACATGCGCGCGTCGGCTTGGGAATGCTGTGTCTGCTGTTCGTGGCGAAGATGCTGTTCACATCTACGAGTTTCGGCTCAGGCGCGCCTGGCGGTATTTTCATGCCGATTCTTGCGGTCGGTTCGTTGGCCGGCGGCATCTGCGGTGAAGTGTTGCATCGATTCGGTAATCTGCCATCCGACGCAGTGGCGGTGTTTGCGGTGTGCGTGATGACGGGCACGCTCGCCGCGTCCGTGAAAACGCCGATCACGTCGATTCTGTTGGCTGTGGAGATGTCTGGAACGTTGACGCACATGCTGCCGGTCGCGGCCGTCGCTTTCGTCGCGCTGTTGGTGTCCGATTTGCTGCGCACCAAACCGATCTATGGGGAGTTGCTGGAGCGGTACGTGCGCGCGCAAGGCATGCAGATGGCGATCGCAAGCCATGTGGGCAGCGGCATTATGGAACTGCCATTGGAAATGGGGGCGATTGCGGACGGCAAGCGGGTGCGTGACGTGCGTTGGCCGTCTGGGTGTCTGATCATCGGCCTGCGTCGCGGCGAAAGCGAGATCGTGCCGCGCGGTGATACACGGCTGCGTGCCGGCGACTATCTGGTGGTGCTGTTCAGTGGCGAGGAGGAGCGCGAGGTGCGACCTGCGATGCGGCGGCTGTGTGATGCCCGGCTTGACTGAGCCTGGCTGAATTCGGCTGGACTCTGGATGTACGAATCTGCGGAATCGGACATCCAGGGTGCATACGTTGGCGCTCCGTGTAAACTCATATGCGTTAGGAAGGCAGCAATCGGCCCAGCTCGTTGTTGCACGGCCTATGGGCGGAAACAACGCTGTCCGCGGAAGGCCAGTACAGGGGAGCGCAATGGAATCGCAAGAACAATCGCCGGGAGACGTGGTGACTGCGGGTGAGGACTCGCATCCCATCACGCAGGCAATCGACACTGTTGAGGTGACGCATGCTGGTGCAACCGCGCCCGCCGCTAACACCATGGATCCGCCTACGATTCCCCTGGCGCCGATGAAACGTATGCAGGCGCGGTTCAATCCGCTCGCCGACGGACTGATGTATGTTGTGGTGTTCGTCGGTGGATTTGTTGGAGTCGGCTGTCGGCATGCGTTGGATATGCTCCTGCCGTCGGTCAGCGGGACGCCATTCGTTGTGGGCACGTTTGTGTCGAATATGGTCGCCTGCTTCCTGTTCGCGATGCTGACCGAATTCATGGCGACCGCTTCGTGGCTGCGTCGCCGGGTGCGGCAGGTTGTCAGCCGTGGCGTTGGGCTCGGCTTGCTCGGCGGGCTTTCGACGATGTCCGGCGTGATGCTGGAAACGATGGCAGGTCTGCACGAGCGGCATATCGCCAGTGCGCTTGGCTATCTTGCGGGAAATTTTGCAGGCGGTTTGCTCACTGCCGCCGCCGGCGTGGTTCTGATGCAGGCACTGCTGTCACGGAGTACTCGAAAGCGGGTTCGGGGTGCGTTTTCAGCTGTTTCCGTGTCCGATTCTGCCGAATCGGACACGCAGGGCGTACGCCATGTGAAAGTGGCCGACGTGGCGCGTTCTGCCGCGCAGGCCGCAATGGAAGCCGCGCAGACGGCCCAGCAGGCCGCGCAGACGGCCCAGCAGATTGCACAGACGGGACAGGTTCCGCGAGTCGAAACGCCAACCGTGCCGCCGACTGCCATCCAGCCTATGCAGACAGGCCACGTTCCGCAGATTCCTCCGCTGGTCGTTCCTCAGCTGGCACAGTCATCGCAGCCGTTGTTGCGCGAGCCGGATACTCCAGACTTGGGGCAGCTGCCCGAGCCGATTCAGCAGTCGCAGCCGATCCAGCAGCCGGCCAACCCGCTTCCGCCCAGCTTCGAGCCCAAACCGATCACTGCGGAGATTTCGCTTGTCGCCGACCTGGCTACCGGGGAGGTGCGCTGATGATGTGGATGATCTGTCTGTTCGGCGGTCTGGGCGCCATGGCCCGTTACGTGCTCGACGTGTCAATTCAACGAGGCTGGAACCGCGAGAATCGGAGAACGAACCGCAACTTCCCGCTATCCACGCTCGTCATCAACGGCGTCGCCTCGCTATGCGCAGGCATCGCCATGATGTCCTACTATTCGCAATCGGTGGATATGGACACGGTCATGATGTTCGTTGTCGGATTTCTCGGTGGTTTCTCGACATTCTCCACGGCGCTCAACGAAGTGGTTTCGTTGATTCGCCAGCGTCGTTTTACGCTGGCTCTGGGCTATGGAATAGCAACCGTCGCGGTGCCTCTCATTTGCGTGGCCACCGGTTTCGGCATTGCGCTGCTTGCCAATCCGGCGTAATTTTCACGTTACACGGACGGTCGCTGAGTAACGTGAAAGAAATCTGAGCGCAACCGCCATCAAGGCCGCCAGTCCGGATGCAACGCTGGTGATTGCATTCGACCAGACCAAGCCGCTGCTGAAGGCCTTCGCCTCCGCAGGAGTCGACACTAAGAAGCTGTATTTCGTTGCCGGACTGTCGAACAGGTTCGAGAGAATGTAAATGAATGTAATATTTCGTGGTAAGCACGTGAGAATACGGCGATAGAACAGTGATGACGGGGAAGGTGCGATGATGGTCGGTATGCGCGATGTGGCGAAGAAGGCCGGGGTGTCTCTGAGCACCGTCTCGTTGGTGGTGAACGGCAACGGGTACGTGTCTGATGACATGCGTGAACGTGTGCGCAAAGCCATGCAACTGCTCAATTATGTGCCGAACGAGCTTGCCCGCAATCTGTATCATGATCGTACGAATCTGGTCGGCGTCATCGTGCCCACCATCCGCCACCCGTTCTTTGCAACGTTTACCGCACATCTGCAGCATGCGCTCGCCGCGCAAGGATTACGCACTATGTTGTGCTCTACCGCAGATGAGGCGGACGGCGAAATCCAGTATGTCGACATGTTGCGTCGGCACATGATGGACGGCATCGTCATGTGTGCGCACACTTCGCATCCCGGCGATTATTGGACGTCGATTCATCGCCCGATCGTCGCGTTCGACCGTGTGCTTGGAGACGGTATTTCGTCGATTGGATCCGACCACGAGCAGGGTGGGCGATTGATTGCGCAGATGCTGATCCGCAATGGTGCCAAACATGTGGTGATGATTGGTGGTCCGCGAGATCAATTCTTCGATTTGGCTGCGCGCGGAGAAGTCGAGGAAGGACCGTTCGATTTGGGAAAGACCACGTTCCCGACGGTGCGCTATTACCTCACGTTGGAACAGGAATTGACCTCCGCAGGCGTGAAATACGAGTACGTTGAAGCTGGCGAAGTGATGGATTTTGCCGGCTATCATCGTGCGGTCAGCAATGCGCTCGACAAGGTGACGACCGACGGCGTCGATGCCGTGGTCAGTTCCGATATTGGCGCGTCGTTCTGCGTGCGCGAAGCGTTGAGCCGCGGAATTTCCATTCCTGACGAGCTGCAGATCGTTGCCTACGATGGTACGTATTTGACTGATTTGGCCGGCATGAAGCTGACCGCGGTCGCGCAGGATTTCTCGGCGATCGCGCAGTCGACGGCCGACCATATCGTGCAGGCTATTGCCAATGAGGAAGTGGCCGCGGCTAACGCTTCACGCAGGGACATCCCCAAGCCGTTCGAGCCGAACGTGCTTATTCCCATGACGCTGGTGCCAGGCGATACCACGCGTTGATGCTGCGCGTCTTCATGCGTGTGCCCAGTGTGGATCTCATCGATTTCAGCGGCGTCCGCAACCAGCGGACGCCCGTCGATGGTCGTGCTCATCATCCGACTTGTGCCCATGTGTCCGATTCTGCCGAATCGGACGTCTGAGTTCCGAAAAAAGTGTTCTGTGTGTCCGATTCCGGAGAATCGGTCATGTGTGATGTGTGAGATGTTTGGATGTCCGATTTTGCAGAAACGGACACATTGGGGTCGGACAGGCTGGGTTGTGTAGAACACCGCATCAAACCGGTTCGACACGCGCATTTTGCGGTATTACTGGACATCAACGTCCCTTTCGAGGTAATATCAAACCGGTTCGATACGTATAAGTATGTAAAAGCACGCATACACTGCGTACACATTGCACCTGCGTCCATGAACCAAGGGAGGTCCCATGAAAAACAAAGTGCAGCTCATCGCTTACGCCGATCGTCTCGGCGATGGCACTCTTAGCTCGATGACCGACATCCTGCGCACCCGCTTCGACGGCGTGTATGACGGCGTGCATATCCTGCCGTTCTTCACTCCGTTCGATGGTGCGGATGCAGGCTTCGACCCGATCGACCACACCAAAGTCGACCCGCGTCTCGGCAGCTGGGACGACGTCGCTGAACTTTCCAAGACCCACGGCATCATGGTCGATGCCATCGTCAACCACATGAGCTGGGAGTCCAAGCAGTTCCAAGACGTGCTTGAGAAAGGTGAGGAATCCGAGTATTACCCGATGTTTCTGACCATGAGCTCCGTCTTCCCGAACGGCGCCACCGAAGAGGATCTGGCCGGCATTTACCGCCCGCGCCCGGGCCTGCCGTTCACCCACTACAAGTTCGCTGGCAAGACCCGTCTGGTATGGGTCAGCTTCACCCCGCAGCAGGTGGACATCGACACCGATTCCGACAAGGGCTGGGAATACCTCATGTCCATCTTCGATCAGATGGCCGCCTCCCATGTAAGCTACATTCGTCTCGACGCCGTCGGCTACGGCGCTAAGGAAGCTGGCACGAGCTGCTTCATGACCCCGAAGACGTTCAAGCTCATCTCCCGCCTACGCGAGGAAGGCGTCAAGCGAGGCCTCGAAATTCTCATTGAGGTGCATAGCTACTACAAGAAGCAGGTTGAAATCGCCTCCAAGGTGGACCGCGTCTACGACTTCGCCCTGCCTCCGCTGCTCCTGCACTCGCTGTTCACCGGTCACGTGGAACCCGTGGTCCACTGGACCGAAATCCGCCCGAACAACGCCGTCACCGTACTCGATACGCACGACGGCATCGGCGTGATCGACATCGGCTCCGATCAGCTCGACCGCAGCCTCAAGGGCCTCGTGCCCGACGAGGACGTCGATAATCTGGTCAACACCATCCACGCCAACACCCACGGCGAATCCCAGGCCGCCACCGGTGCCGCCGCCAGCAACCTCGACCTCTATCAGGTCAACAGCACGTACTACTCCGCGCTCGGCTGCAACGACCAGCACTATCTGGCCGCCCGCGCAGTCCAGTTCTTCCTGCCCGGAGTGCCGCAGGTCTACTACGTGGGCGCGCTCGCCGGCCGCAACGACATGGAACTGCTGCGCAAGACCAACAACGGCCGTGACATCAATCGCCATTACTACTCCACCGCCGAAATCGACGAAAACCTCGAGCGCCCGGTGGTGAAGGCCCTGAACGCCTTGGCCAAGTTCCGCAACGAACTGCCTGCATTCAATGGCGAGTTCAGCTACGAAGCCGACGGCGACACATCCATCACCTTCCGCTGGATCGCTGCCGACGGCAAGACCAAGGCCGCCCTCATCTTCGAGCCCGGCCGCGGACTCGGCACGGATAACACCACTCCGGTCGCCAGCCTCGCCTGGACCGATGCCGCCGGTGACCACGAGACTGATGATCTGCTGAGCAACCCGCCGATTGCCGATATCGACTAACCGTTGGCCCATAAACGCCACTCCGCTGTGCGCGCTCCAAGTAGTGCGTCCGGCGTAAGCTGGGTCCATGGAAAACAAACCGCCCGCAGTGCACTGAAGCTAGTGCGCTCGGGCGGTTTTGCATGTGACGGGGTTGCGGGTCACGCTCAGCCGGAGCTGGCCGGTACCTCCCGCCGGTGATGAGAGCAAAGAAAGAGCAGCAACATGTTGGAACCGTACGTGCGCCCGGGTATTGACGACCGCCCGGATCTCGACAAGGCATTGAGTCCCGAAGACAAGGATGCCGTGGCCCGACTGGCCATCAAAGATCGTCGGCGTCCTCCCGAGGCATCCGCCGATCAGCCCGAGGCCCAGGCCGTGCGTCTGGCGGCCGCCGGTTCGTCGGCTGCTGCCGCTGCCGCGGCCAGCGTGGATGCCCCTGCGCCTGATCTGTCGTCTGCATATCTCGATATGCGCGATCCGATGGTCGCCGCCAATGGTCAGCGACCCACCGCTGTTCAGATTTCCCGTCTTAATTGGGGCTTTTTCGTGGCTTCGATTCTGGTCGGCGCGCCTTGGGCGGCGTTGAACACCATCGCCATGCCCAACGCCGTGGCGCGTTTGTTCGACTACGACACCGCTTCTGCCATATCGGTCACCATCAATCCGTCCACCGGCCGTCCGCTGCCCGTCGCCACTGACTTGGTGATGCCTCTGGCCGTGCTGGTGGTCGTTGGCGTGGTGGCCTCCATGTTCGCGATGCCCTTGGTCTCCGCGCTGTCCGACCGCACACGTATTCCTCTGGGCCGCCGTACCCCGTGGATGGTGGCGGGTGGCGTGCTGTGCGCGCTGATCACGCTGGTTCTGGGGCAGAACACAGGCCTCGTAGTGCTGTGTTTCTTCTGGGCGCTCATGCAGTTTGCCTATGCGATGATTTCCGTGCCGTTGGCCAGCGCCATCAGCGAACGGGTTCCGGACAAATTCCGTCCGCGCATTGAGCGCTGGCACGGTATCGGCGTGATGCTTGGCCAAGCGCTTGGTGTATGCATGGGTGCGCTCGGCGTGATGTTCGACTCCTTCACGCCGTTTGCCTACACCGCCGTGCTGTTTGCGGTTTCCGGCATCCTGACCGTGATCATGCTGCCCAAGGAGCCTTCCAGCCAGGAGCAGCCACATCAACGATTCGAGTCGAGCCAGGTGTTTGACCAGCTGCGTCCGCCGGCACATGCGCCTGCATTCGCCCGTGTGTTCGCCGCTCGCGTGTGCATGATGACGGGCGTTGGACTGACCGGGGTCTTTCTGTGGTATCTCGTGCGCTTTTGGGTGTATGGCAAGGCTGTGGTGTTCACTTCCGCGCCATTGACCATTCCCGCGGGCCTCCTCATCGCCGGCATGGCCGCGGCAACGCTCATCGGTGCTGCGCTCGCGTCCTGGGCCGCTGGGCCGATCTCCGAGAAGATCGAGGAACGGAACATCGCCACCACTGCAGTGGTGGCGGCATCCTGCCTGCTGTATGCCATCGGCGTGGCGGTGGCATGGGGGCTCGGCGTCTGGTCCACCGGCACGGCACGCGAAAACGGCATGCTGCTCTTCGCGCTGATCTCCGGATTCGCCTTCGGCGTCTACGATGCGTTAGGCCTTGAACTGGTAATGAATGCCCTACCCGACCCGCGCAACGCCGGTCATGATCTTGGCATCTATGCACTGGCCAATTCGGTCGGACTGGCGCTCGCCGCCATTATCGGAGCCGTGCTGGTCAGCGCATTTGCGAGCAGCTTCGGCTACTACCTGCTGTTCCCCTCCGCCATCGTCATGGTGTTCCTCGCCGGAATCATCACGCTCTCTTCCAAGGCAGAGTAACAGCGCGATAAACCGGTTCGAGTACACTGGTCGGCAGTAATCCAGCTAGTACTCACGGGGGAGCAAACCATGGTCGGTATGCGCGACGTAGCCAAAACGGCAGGAGTGTCGCTCAGCACCGTTTCGCTGGTGGTCAATAACACCGGCTATGTCTCGGACGATATGCGCGCCAAAGTCGAGGCCGCGATGCGCCAGCTCAACTATATTCCCAACGAGCTGGCCCGCAATCTGTACCGCAATCGCACCAACACCATCGGTGTGATTATGCCGACTATCGCCCACCCGTTCTTCGCCACGCTCACTGCGCATCTGCAGCGTGAGTTCGCCGCGCGCGACCTCAAAACCCTATTGTGTTCCATCGCTGATGCAGACAAAGGCGAGGGTGAATATGTCGACATGCTGCAGCGGCACATGATGGACGGCATCGTCATGGCGGCCCACACCGAGCATCCGGGCGGCTACTGGACATCCATTCATCGTCCGATTGTTGCTTTTGATCGCACGTTGGGCGAGGGTGTTCCGGCCGTTCGATCCGATCATGAACAGGGCGGCCGGCTGATTGCCCGTCAGCTCATCGATTCCGGAGCGCGTCATGTGGTGCTCGTCGGTGGTCCGCGCTCCCAGTTCGCGGAAGCCACCACGTTCCCCACGATTCGCTATCATCTCACCGTTGAACGGATGCTGGCTGATGCCGGCATTGCCTGCGATTACGTGGAAGCCGGCATTGTGGCCGATATTTCCGCACACGAGGCCACCGCCCGTGCCATCTTTGAGAGATATTCCGATGTCGATGCCCTCGTCGGATCGGACCTGGTGGCATCCGTGGCGTTGCAGGAGGCGCTGCGCCGAGGAATTTCAGTTCCCCGCGATCTGCAGATCATCGCCTACGACGGCACCTTCATGGCCGAGACCGCCGGCATGCGCCTGACCGCGGTGCGGCAGGATTTCCCCGCCGTCGCCGCCGCCCTCGCCTCCCGCATGGACTCCCAAATCGCCGCCGATAACGGAACCACGAGTGCCGCTGCAGCTGAGGGCGGGAATGCAGTTGCGGCCAATGGCGGCCAGTCTACTTCCGAAGACATCATCTCCGTAACCCTCATCCCCGGAGAGACTACCCGGTAGCTGTATCGTGGCTTTTTCCCCATCCTCCCGATGAGAGGAGCTGTCTCACCACGACGGAAGCCGTGACGTTCTCCATCGTGGCTTCCTCTCCGAGGGGGAGCTGTCGCCGTAGGCGACTGAGGGGAGTTCGGCAGAACTACTTGGTAACCGATTTGCGGTGCAATCTTGTCAGTATTTGGCGGGTTAACTTCGCTGGGGAAGCGGCCGGCGAAGCCAAACTGCCAGTTACTGGTGGTTTTGCTCCGCTGGTGCGTTGTTAGCGGTGCTTCTTTACCAGCTCTTGGCGGGATAGCTCCGCTGAGGAGCTGTCAGCGGTGCAAAACTTCCAGTTATTGGTAGTCTGGCCTCATTGAGTATTAGTAAGCGGTGTAGAGCTGCCAGCTACTGGTGGTTTTGCCCCGCTGAGGGGTTGTGGATGGTGCGGAGCCCCCATGTACTGGTGGTTTTGCCCCGCTGAGGAGCTGTCAGTGGCACGAAGTTTCCAGTTACTGGTGGTTTTGCGTCGTTGAGGGGTGCTGAGCAACGCTTTTATGCCAATTGCTGGCGATTTTGCGCCGCACAGGGCATACATGCCGTCCACAATGTGAACCCTTGCTGGATTGGTGAGATGACCGAACCTATGTTTACATTCCAGTTCGGGTCGAACGGCCCGAGAAGATACCGAAAGGAGGCCACGCGATGACTGGATTCAATGCTTCTGCGTCTGTATCCGCACGAATTATTAGCCCGTCTTCGCTGGCGGACTAATTCGGCACTGATGCTTGAAGCCCCGTCAACGAAGGCAGGGCCAATCAAGCTGACACAATCGGCACGGCCCTGCATGATGCGGGGCTTTTTTTGTTGCGCTCACAAGGCTTACGGCAAAATCCCGCAGACGGAAACGGTAGCGACGGTACTCGGCAACAACAGCAACAGAACAGCAAACCTCCCGCAGGTGTCAATCACCTGCCGATGAGAGTGAACAGAGAACACACAGGAGTTACCAATGACTGCAGCAGTCGAAGAGACTGGCCTGGGACAGGCGGCAAGTAAGGCCACTGCCATGGTTCGCGATTCGGTCAAGACCGTGATCGCTGCATCGATGGTTGGAACCGCCATCGAATTCTACGATTTCTACGCCTATGGCACTGCCGCGGCAAACTACTTCCCGCACATCTTCTTCTCCGACAAGGCCAACCCGACCGTCGCCCTGCTGATGAGCTTGCTGACCTTCGCCATCGCCTTCATTGCCCGCCCATTGGGCTCGCTGGTGTTCGGTCACTTCGGTGACCGTATGGGCCGCAAGACTACGCTGGTCGTCAGCCTCATGACCATGGGTGTCGGCACGTTCCTCATCGGCTGCCTGCCCACCTATGACCAGGTCGGCGTCGCAGCAGTCGCCATCCTCTGCCTGCTGCGCTTCATCCAGGGCATCGGCCTGGGCGGCGAATGGTCCGGTGCGGCACTGGTCGCCACCGAGAACGCGCCTGAAGACAAGCGCGCGCTGTACGGCTCCTTCCCGGAGCTTGGCGCACCGATCGGCTTCTTCCTGTCCAACGGCACCTACTTCGTGCTCGAGTCCTTCAATGACCAGAGCGCGATGCTGGCGTGGGGCTGGCGCGTGCCGTTCCTGCTGTCCGCCATCCTCGTGATTGTCGGCCTCGTGGTCCGCGTTCACATGGAGGAGACCCCGATCTTCCGTATGGCCCAGGAGCAGAAGAAGGTCGTCAAGTCCCCGCTGACCGAGGTCTTCCGCAAGTCCTGGCGTCAGGTGCTGCAGGCCACCTTCCTCGTGGCCGTGACCTACACGCTGTTCTACACGCTCGCCACTTGGTCCCTTGCTTGGGGCACCAAGGACACCGCGAACGGCGGCGGCAGCCTCGGCTTCACCAACCAGGAATACCTGCTCATGCTCATGATCTCCATCTGCGTGTTCGCCCTGTTCATCGTGCTGTCCTGCCTGTACGCGGACAAGCTCGGCCGTCGTCGCGTGCTGACCTTCTCCTCCTGCGCACTCGTGGTGTTCGCCGTGCTGTTCCCGTTCCTGCTGGACGGACAGGTCGTCGGCCAGCACAACTTCTTCGCCAACATGGTGTTCCTGTGCGTCGGCTTCGCCCTGATGGGTATCGCCTTCGGCCCGATCGGCGCCTTCCTGCCTGAGCTGTTCGACGCCAACGTGCGCTACTCCGGCTCCGGCATCGGCTACAACCTGGCCGCCATCGTCGGCGCGGCCTTCGTGCCGACCATCGCCACCTGGCTCGCCCACAACTGGGGCGTCCACTCCGTGGGCCTCTACCTCGCTGTGATGGCCGTGTGCTGCTTGGTCTCCGTGCTCACCTGCAAGGAGACCAAGGACGTTGACTTTACTAAGTAAAGTCAACGGCTGGTTTCCTACCCCTCACTCAGCTATCGCTTCGTTCGGGCGTCGCCTACAGACAGCCTGGTGGGCTGTTCGTGGGCGAAGGCGAGCCGAGAGGCGAGCAGACAGGCCGCGGACGGTAGTCCGTCCATAATTGCGGCCGAGCTGTTGCGGAGTGACTGAGGGGAGTTCATCCCCCCCCCATAACTGAATATCGCCAAGTTCACAACGTGAAAAATCTCAATTCCACGAAGTGAACCCCTGCGAGGCTTTTCCGGTGCAACAGGACTAAACCTGCATATCGGAAAAGCCCACAAGGAAAGCCACAACAGAATATCGCTCAGCGAAACCCCGCAGAGCACAAGAAAATTTCAACCCCATAAATAAACAAATAAAAGGAGCGCCAAAAATGGCAGCAACTATCTGGTACGAGAAGGACGCCGATCTGTCCGTGTTCGATGGCAAGAAGGTGGCCATCCTGGGCTACGGTTCTCAGGGTCATGCCCACGCGCTGAACCTGCGTGACTCCGGTGTCGACGTGGTTGTCGGCCTGCGTCCGTCCTCCAAGTCCGTCGAGTTCGCCAAGGAGCAGGGCCTTGAGGTCAAGCCGGTTGGCGAGGCTGTCGCTGAGGCTGACGTTGTTATGATCCTTTTGCCTGACCAGTACCAGGCCAAGGTCTACGAGGAAGAAGTTGAGCCGAACCTGAAGCCGGGCGCTGCTCTGGCCTTCGCTCACGGCTTCAACATCCACTACGGCTACATCAAGCCGTCCGAGGATCACCCGGTGTTCATGGTCGCTCCGAAGGGCCCGGGCCACATCGTTCGTCGTGAGTACGCCGCTGGCCGTGGCGTTCCGGTCGTCGTCGCTGTTGAGCAGGACCCGGACGGCAAGACCTGGCCGCTGTGCCTGGCTTACGCCAAGGCTCTGGGCGCTCTGCGTGCAGGCGCCATCAAGACCACCTTCACTGAGGAGACCGAGACTGATCTGTTCGGTGAGCAGGACGTCCTCATGGGCGGCATCAACCACCTGTGCGACCTCGGCTTCGACGTGCTGACCGAGGCTGGCTACCAGCCGGAGATCGCCTACTTCGAGGTCTTCCACGAGCTGAAGATGCTGGTCGACCTGGCTAACGAGGGTGGCCTGAACAAGGCTCGTTGGTCCTGCTCTGACACCGCTCAGTACGGCGACTACACCTCCACCGTCATCACCGACGAGACCAAGAAGCGCATGCAGTACCAGCTCAAGCGCATTCAGGACGGCTCCTTCGCCAAGGAGTTCATGGACGACCAGGCTGCTGGCGCCCCGAAGTTCAAGAAGCTGCAGGAAGAGTTCTCTCACCCGCACCTTGAGACTGTTGGCCCGAAGCTGCGTGCTATGTTCTCCTGGAACAACGCCGAGGCCAAGGACAAGGATGAGGCTGAGTCCTTCAACGGCAAGATCGCTCGTACCCAGGTTCAGTGAGATTCTTTCACTAGGCTCGTAACGAGAGATAACAAAAGCGCTGCCCGCTTCACGCGGACGGCGCTTTTTGTGTTGTATGGGTGGTGTCTGGCTTTGTTTGTTGCCCCCTGTTGTTGTCCCCGGTGTGCGGTTGATTCGGACGGATGGCGCAGGATGGGTGTCGATTCGGACGTTTTCAAGCCGGATTTCGTCCGAATCGACTGCCATGGGAGATATATGGGTTGTGGCCTTACAATGGATGAACGGTGGGATCGGCGACAGGAGGAGACGTGGCAAACGGGCAGAAGGCAACTATTCGTGACGTGGCTAAGAGGGCCGGCGTGGCTGTTTCGACGGCTTCGCGTGCGTTGAGTCATGGCTCGGCTTCAAAAGCGACCCGTGAGAAGGTCTTTCGTGCCGCAGGGGAGTTGAATTTTGTACCGAATCCAGCAGCACGTCAGTTGATGAGTGGGCGAAGCAATATTGTCGCCATAGCCATTCCTGAACATACGGATTTCATCTTCAGGGATATGTTCGTCGCGGGGATTCTTGGTGAGCTTTCGAGGGCATTCAGCGAGCGTCGTATGTTACCGTTCCTTGCGTTGACCGAACTGCAGGACACGGAATCCCTGGAACGTCTGCTACGTGATTCCAGCGCAGACGGAGTGGTGGTGCTGAGCTTCCACTATTCACGACAATTGGCACAGGTCTTTCATGATTTCGATAAGCCCACGGTATTCATAGGCCGCCCGTTTCCTCGTATGAGATATCCGTATGTGGACGTCGATAATGAGGGGGCGGCGTACTGTGCTGCGGAATTGTTGGTTGAGAGAGGCCGCAGAAATATAGGCATCATTGCCGGGCCGGACGATATGATGGCACCGAAGCAGCGCACTATGGGGTGTGTGAACGGTCTTGCTGACCAGGGGATGAAGCCGTTGGCAGTGATCTCGGGAGAATATACTGCGGAGCACGGTTTTGAGGCATGCGAAAGGATTCTCGAGCAGTATCCCGAAGTGGATGGTGTTTTTGCGCAGTCCGATCAGATCGCAGTGGGTGTGTTGCAGGCGCTGGCCAAGCATGGAAGGCAAGTGCCCAATGATGTATCGGTGATTGGGTTCGATGATTTCCCGGTTGCGACGATGACGAATCCGAAACTGACCACTTTTGCCCAGCCGTTGCACGATATGGCTCAGGTGATTGCCGAAATGCTGTGTTGGCGGTTGGAGCACGGGGAATGGAACACTGTGGCACAAGTATTGCCTGCGTCACTAATCAAACGTGATAGCGTCTGATGGTATTGCCCGAATCAGCGGTTGTATTTTTTGAAATCCATGCCTGAATGCTAATCTGGCATGGATTTGTTGTTTTTCGTAGGGTGTGCTATCTTAGAACTGTTTTTGGAAACGGTTCCAAAAATAAAGGGAAGTGATGAGGCTTTCCGAATCGAGCGCAGTGATGCGGAAGGAGATAAAATGAAGAGGTCAAAGGCGATGTTTTCAGCTGTGTTAGCTGTTGCTACCGTGGTGAGCCTCGCAGCTTGCGGTACTGCTAATAATAGTGGAAACGCTACCACTAAAGATGGAAAAACGATTATCAAGATTCAAACCTTTAATAATTTTGGCTATGGTAAGCCCACCAATGAGCGCCCAAGTGCTGACTTGTGGAGCAAGTACGAAAAGCTGCATCCGAACATCAAAATCGAAGAGACTATCGCCTCGGGTTCCGATGAGGCGCGTTCGGCTTTCAACACGGCCATCTCTTCCGGTTCTGACGCCTACGACATCTATGCTGCCGACATTGCCTGGATGCCATCAGTGCTTGCGATCTCTGATTCCTTCATGGATCTGAGCAGCTACCTCAAAAAGAACGATTGGCTTGACTGGAAGGTCGAAGGCGGCAAGGCCAATGGCAAGATAATTGGCGCAGGTAACGATATCGGTCCGACTGCCGTGTGCTACCGTTCCGATTTGTTCCAGAAGGCTGGTCTACCCACCGATCGTACCGAAGTCGCCAAGATGCTCGGTGGAGATTCTGCGACCTGGGATCAGTACTTCAAGGTAGGCCGTGAATATACCCAGAAGACTGGCTTGCCGTGGTATGACTCCATGGGCGGGCTATGGGGCACCATGAAATCCCAAATGAAGGAAGCCTACGTCAAGAAGGACGGCACCATCGTTGCCACCACTGACAAAATGAAGAAGAACTTCGAAACGCTGACTGCCACCACCGATATGTCCGCCCATCTGACTCAGTGGAGCGATGATTGGAACGCGCAATTCAAGTCTGATAAGGGCTTTGCCACCATCATGTGTCCCGCATGGCTGGTCAACAACATCAAAGGCAATGCAGGCTCCGATTTCAAGGGATGGGACATCGCTGATGTCACTCCTGGTGGCGGTTCCAACCAAGGTGGTTCCTGGCTTGTAGTGCCGGAGAGCTCCAAGGTAAAGGAGGAGGCCGCCAAACTGGTGGCATGGCTTACCGCCCCTGAGCAGCAGGTAGCTACCTTCAAGGCCGCTTCGAACTATCCAAGCTCGCCGACTGCAATGGCCAATGATACCGTTTCAAACAAAGTGGATACCTTCCTCAACAATGCTCCGACCGGCAAGATCTTCGCAGACCGAGCGAAGGCTGTGAAGGTTGTTCCATATATGGGTGCCCAGTATTTCGATATCGATTCGAAGTTCGGCAACGCATTGGATCGTGTGGATGTCAATAAGGAGCAGACACCGTCCCAGGCGTGGAAGCAATACGTCGACGACGTGAAGTCCCTGTCCTGATCGACTGGCGCATCGGGGAGGATGCGTCGCTGGGTGTACATCCTCCCCGATGAGAGATTTATTTGGAAGGAAAACAATATGACGGCACGGCAAAGTCACGGCCAAGCCAAGTCGAAACAAGACTGGCATAGCCGGTTGGAGATGTTCGAATGGAAAGCGTCTCCATACCTTTACATCGCTCCATTCTTCATCCTCTTCCTCATAGTTGGGCTGTTTCCGCTGCTTTACACCATGTGGATCGCGACTAGGCAGTTCAACACGCTCACCGGCGATGCTGGATTCGCGGTGTGCGGTTCCACTTGCGGCACCACGAATGCTTCTTGGTTCGGCAACTTCATGTGGGTGCTGCATCAGCCGACCTTCTACGTGGCATTGCGCAACTCAGTCTCTATCTTCCTGCTGAGCTCCGTACCGCAGATCATCATCGCGCTATGGCTCGCATGGGTTCTTGACGCAAATCTCAAAGCTAAGACGTTCTGGCGTATGGGCGTGTTGCTGCCGTACATCGTCGCGCCTTCCGCTGCGGGCATTATCTTTTCGCAGGTTTTCTCCGACAAAATGGGTGCCATCAATGTACTGCTACAGCAAATCGGCATGCAGCCGATCATGTGGCACGGCAACACATTCTGGTCGCATGTCGCCATCGCGACCATTGTTAACTGGCGCTATATCGGTTACAACACGCTGATTTTGCTTGCCGCTATGCAGGCCATTCCCCGCGATGTGCTTGAAGCGGCCGTCGTGGATGGTGCGGGCAAATGGCGTACGTTCCGTTCTGTCACTCTGCCGATGCTTCGGCCGACGCTAATCTTCGTCGTCATCACCTCGACCATTGGTGGTTTGCAGATCTTTGATGAACCTCAGATGTTCCATAACGGTGCTTCCGCCGGTGGCGGTGCGAACAACCAATACCTAACCGTTAGCCTGTACCTGTACAAGCTCGGCTTCGTCAGTGTGACCCCCGGACAGCCGAACCTGGGCAGAGCGGCCGCTGTGGCATGGATCCTCTTCCTGATTGTTGTCGCTATCTCCTTGCTGAATTATGCGCTGACCCAGCGTCTTGCCACGGGCGGGCAATCCAGAGAGTCCAAGGAAGCCGCGCGACTTTCTGCGCAACGGGATGAAGCCGAACGTCAGAAGGCCATCCGCACTGGCGTGAATGGCCGCATGGACGCACAGCAGGTGGCAGAGAGAAAGTGAGGAAATCATGGTTGATTTGACCAATGAATCCGATAAGAGGGAAGTGGGCGTTCCGGCCCTGGAACAGGTCTATGGAAAGAGTGTCGCGCGTGCGGCCAAACGGCAGCGCAATGCGCGTCTCGGCATGACATCCGAAGGACGTAAGCCTGGTTGGGGAAGCTATGCAATTCTTATTGTCACACTGCTGATATTTGTATTCCCGTTGTATTACGCGTTGTCCATCGCATCGCAGAATACGCCAAGCAACCAGTATGGTGTGAGAGCTCTGATTCCGGGCACTGCACTGCTGCATAATCTCAGTCGCGCGCTCGGCGAACTGAAATTCTGGCAGGCTTTAGGCGGAACCGTCACCGTGGCCGTGGTCGTATCCGTATCCACCGTGTTCTTCAGCACGCTTGCCGGCTACTCATTTGCCAAATTGCATTTCCGCGGTCGCAGCGTTCTGCTTACTGCAGTGGTCGCCACTATGACCATTCCGCAGCAGCTCACTGTTGTGCCACTGTATATCATGGCCAACAAGGCCGGATTGTACGGCAATCTGCTCGCCGTGATCATCCCGGGTCTGGTCAGTGCATTCGGCGTGTTCTGGATGACCCAGTACATCACCGACGCCTTGCCTTACGAATTGATTGAGGCGGCGCGAGTGGATGGCTGCAGCATGTTCCGCACCTTCATCTCCGTCGGCGTTCCCGCCGCGCGTCCTGCGGCCTCCATGCTGTTTCTGTTTACGTTCATCGGCCAATGGACGAACTATTTCTGGCCCATGCTGGTGCTCGGCGCAAACAAGAGCTACATGCTCACCACCGCTGCGGCTGCATTGAAGGGCGCGTACTTCACCGATTACACCATCGTGATGTCCGGTGTCATTCTTACTACGGCGCCGTTGCTGTTGCTATTCTTCGTGGCAGGCAAGCAATTGGTCGCCGGCATCATGGCCGGTGCGGTGAAGGGCTGATTCTCAGTTCCGATGTTCTGAACTTTCACGCTCTGCTCGGTACACAATGAACCGGTCATGCCGGGCGGAGCGTTTTCACTTTCCATAATTCATGAGGAGCTTGATTATGACATTCGTTTTTCCGAAAAATTTCACATGGGGGGTGGCGACAGCCTCGTACCAGGTCGAAGGTGCCATTCACGAAGACGGGCGCGCGCCATCCATCTGGGATGCTTTCTGTGCGGTTCCCGGTGCTATCGAAGATCATTCCTCCGGCGAGGTGGCCTGCGACGAATACCACCGATACCCAGAAGACATAACGTTGCTTAAAGAACTTGGCGTCAACGCCTATAGGCTTTCCATTGCATGGCCACGAATCGTTCCCTTGGCTGACGGCAAGGTCAATTCCAAGGGCGTGGAGCATTACATCAAGGTATTAGATGCCCTACGCGATGCGGGTATTCGGCCTGTCGTCACGCTATATCACTGGGATCTGCCGCAATACTTGGAAGACCAGGGAGGCTGGGCGAATCGCGATACGGCATTGCGGTACGGCGATTACGTACATGCTTTGGCCGAGGCTTTCGGCGATCGCGTCGATACATGGACTACGTTGAATGAGCCATGGTGCGCGGCATACCTCGGATATGGCAATGGCATCCATGCGCCGGGTGTGCGTGATTACGGCAAGGCGCTGTCGGCGGTGCATCACTTGAATCTTGCCCATGGCTTAGGCGCTTTGGCTGTTCACGACACACTCGGCGAGCGGGCCAAGGTATCCGTCACTTTGAACTTGAGCGCTTGCGTCGCGCAAAGCGACAGTGAGGCGGATCGTATGGCCAAGCATCGTAATGATCTGCTTTCCAATGAGGTGTTTCTCGGTCCGATGCTCGATGGCGCCTATGATCCTGAAATCTTCGACGTTACCACCGACTACACCGATTGGTCGTTCATCCGAGACGATGATCTGAAGACGATTCGCCAGCCTGTTCAATGCTTGGGCATTAACTACTATTCCTCCACTCACGTGAAAGGTGTGACCGATCCTGCGGAGTGCGAGCGGCGTAGAAACGATCACATGCAGGCTGTGCCGGCGCAGGATATCGTTGATGCATTGCCGCCTGAAGGCGAACTGACGGATATGGGGTGGAATCAGGAACCGCGGGTCCTGACCGAAATGCTGGTCGGTCTTGCTAAGCGCTATCCGGGGCTGGACCTGATGGTTACGGAGAATGGTTCTGCGTGGAAGGACGAGGTGACTGAGGATTCCTCTGCTCCGGGTGGAAGGATCATCCATGATCCGAAGCGCGTAGCCTATCTTAATCATCATATTCGTGCAATCGCCGATGCCATCGAGGCCGGAGTTCCGGTGGTCGGTTATTTTGCATGGTCATTGTTGGATAATTTCGAATGGGCCTTCGGATATTCGAAGCGATTCGGCATTATCGGTGTTGACTATGAGACGCAGAAGCGTATCTGGAAAGATTCGGCATACCGGTATCGTCAGATCATCCAGGAAGGAATCTGATGTTTTCATAGGTCGTCGCCCGCGTTATGCGGGCGACGCCGTTGTTGCTTTGCTGAACGCGGCGTTATGAAACTGGATTTTTGCGGTTCCGCAGCTCACTTTGTGGACTGGACACATGCCTAGGCGCGGGCTCAGGTAGGATAGGCCTGCAGTTTGCAGGACAAAATCCATGCATGTTACTACGCGAATTTCATCTGCGAATAGTAGAAACCCGGGCGCCGGCAGGCGTTCACCCCACTACATAAAAAAGGAGTGCCAAGTACCATGGCAGCACAAATCTGGTATGAGAACGACGGCGATCTTTCCGTCCTCGAAGGCAAGAAAGTCGCAATCATCGGCTACGGCTCCCAGGGCCACGCCCACGCGCTGAACCTGCGCGATTCCGGTGTCGACGTGGTTGTCGGCCTGCGTCCGACCTCCAAGTCGGTTGATTTCGCCAAGGAGCAGGGCCTCGAGGTCAAGTCCGTGGCCGAGGCTTCCGCCGAAGCCGACGTGATTATGATTCTGGCCCCCGACCAGTACCAGCGCACCATCTGGGCCAACGACATCGAGCCCAACATCAAGCCGGGTGCCGCCGTCGCCTTCGCTCACGGCTTCAACATTCACTACGGCTACATCAAGCCCACCGAGGATCACCCGGTGTTCATGGTTGCCCCGAAGGGCCCGGGCCACATCGTTCGTCGTGAGTACGCTGCTGGCCGTGGCGTCCCGGTCGTCGTGGCCGTCGAGCAGGACCCGCGCGGTGACGGCTGGGCCCTGACCCTCGCCTACGCCAAGGCCCTCGGCGCTCTGCGCGCCGGTGCCATTAAGACCACCTTCAAGGAAGAGACCGAGACCGATCTCTTCGGTGAGCAGAACGTGCTCATGGGTGGCGTGAACAAACTCGTCGAGATGGGCTTCGAGGTCCTCACCGACGCCGGCTACCAGCCGGAGATTGCCTACTTCGAGGTCTGCCACGAGCTCAAGATGCTCGTTGACCTGATGAACGAAGGTGGTCTGAACAAGGCTCGTTGGTCCTGCTCGGACACCGCCCAGTACGGCGACTACACCAACACCGTCATCAACGAGGATTGCCGCAAGCGCATGGAATACCACCTGCAGCGCATCCAGGACGGCTCCTTCGCCAAGGAGTTCATCGATGACCAGGATGCCGGCGCCCCGCACTTCAAGGAACTGCAGGAGAAGTACTCCAACGAGCGTATCGAGACCGTCGGCCCGAAGCTGCGCGCCATGTTCTCCTGGAACAAGGACGGCGTCAAGGACGCCGACGAGGCCAACTCCTTCACCGGCAAGATCGCCCGCGCCCAGGTGCAGTGATTCTTCCTTGGCTCCCCTCGGGTGAGGTGCGAACGGACAGCGAGCCGGCGATCGCAGCCTTCATGCTGTCCGTGTTTGCAGGACGCTGGCGCGTAAGCGCCTGAGGGTGGTCCCCAGTGCATACCAAAAGGCCGCCGCTCCGATTCATTCGGAACGGCGGCCTTTCGCATGGTCCCACCATATAGTCAAACCTCCACCACGTAGTAAAATCCCCACGACGTAGCAAACTACCCACCACGTGGTGACGCAAAACGGCTTTATTCCGCGGAATACAAAATTACGCTGACATCGTGGTAGAAGATTCATCGCGTGGTGGGATAGACAGTTGATATACGCCGGCTATCAAATCAATGATGTCTTGCTGTGTTCCCCGTATGCCGAGCTGCTTCATCGGAAGCGTTTCATGAGATATTTCCCCAAGAAAATCAGCGAGATCATGGTAGGCCTCGTCGTTGAGAGACACGCGATCCTCTGGAGCAAGTAGTTGAGCCAAACGGAATACATCATATTTATGCTTCTTGAGATCTTTTCCGTCTACGTGCTCGCCATGTTGTTCTCGGGCGTTGAGATCCAACCATGCTTTCGCCTTGAAAGGAATGAGATATTTCTCGTTAAGCACGCTGATGCCTTGTATTGATTCGCGGCCTTGCTGCAGTAGCCGATAGTAGCTGTCGTTCAGCATGATGGCTGACAGGCTGGAAACGTTGTTTGCAATATGCAATGGCGTCAGGAACGAGTTCGGCACAATAGGGAAGTCAGGGTGACGTGAAAATAGCTCGATCATAGTGGGATACCCGTACGTGTTGGGGTGCATGAAACGGTACAGGTGAGGCTGTGCGGAGTTCTTCGTGATAGAGGTGTATCCGCCATCGCGAATGAAAGACCACAATCGTTGTGCAAACTCGCGAAGATGTCCCTCGGCAATCAGCACCATGTCAATATCTTTGGTGGCTCGGAAGTCCAGGTCGTTGTCGGTCATGATGATGTCACAAGCGGTGCCGCCGATGATTACGTAAGAATCTTCGTAGCCGGCAAAGGCCGTTCTGATGAGCTGCAGGCCTTGTGTCATATTGTCGCTCCTGAGAAAGTATTGCGGATGGATTCTTGTATGGCGTCTTCCAAACGTTCGTCGGCAATCTCGCCAAGAGTCAGGGCCGTGGAAATGGGGTCGGCAAGGTAGTCTTCCTGCGTATATTGAGCAAGTAGGCGGGGATCGTACCTCCACAGCTCCAGAATATATGCATTATCTGGCACCTTTTCCAAAGCGGGGTCGATAATGCATAGTTCCTTGTTGTGCTGCTTGAGCCAATGACGTTCAACGGCATAGATTCGCAGTTTTGGGGTGGCCAGTTGCGTCCTGCGCGAAAGAGCAAATTCGCCGGCCGGAATCAGCTCGTCGGCAATCATCTGGCGATTGCGATTCGTGACGGTATATTTGCTGAATATTGGTGACTTCAGGAGATGCCAAGATGATTTCAGTAAATCAAGTCGGCTGGTCTGCCTTGAAGTCAGTAGTTCGACGCTATTGCTGCGGCCTTGCTTGGTGCGGTGCACGAATGCCAGCTGTTCTAACAGCGTCACGGCAACGCTGACCTGAGCTTCGGTAAACTGAAGCGCTCGGGCAATATCTGATTGGATTTTGCTCTCGTTGGAGTAGAGCAAATACAGCCAGACCAGCTGTGTTGCGGGGGAGAAGGGTCGCACCTCGATATCCTGTGCGTTCTCCAGCGGCCGTGAGGAGATGCGCTGGGTGAACACCATGCCCAGTGCAGGGATATACAGTTGGGTACCGGGCACGATGAAAGGAACGTGATTCTGAATCAGGGCTTTTCGCTGGTATGCAGAAAGCCGGGGAAACTGAAAGACAATGGGCAGATCCGTCCGCTGCTCAAGCCTGCTGGCGTCGGCGGTGACGCGTGTGATGCTGAATGGGTGAGCCTCTCCGCTCGCGATTAGCATGCTCGTGTTGTCGATGGTGAGTTTGCTGAATGTCCGTCCGTTGGCCAGAAATAGCGGCAGTGAGGCAGTGCCATCCCAAGAAGTGATTTGGCAGGGCAGACCAAGTGTCTCGCGAATGTAATGCTCGGCATCCATGTCGACCTCAATCCTTAACGAAAATCTGTAAGATTCACATCTCTTGTTAAGTATATAGAATATTATTAAGTATTTCGGGGTTGTCATGTCGCGAATGGAAAGAAAGGGCAGTCATCCCCGAAATGGAGACAGCTTAGCCGGGAAAAAGGACGACGCCAGCATCCGGAGAAGATGGATGACTGGCGTCGGGTAAGCTCGCAAAAGCACTACTGAACAACCCACGCAGAAGTGTCGGTGGGGAGCTGGCCTTCGGGGGTCAGCGGGCCGGACGCCAGCACCACGGAGCCATCGGGCAGCGCGACCGGAGCATTGCCGAAGTTGGTGATTGAGGTGAACACCCGCCCGCCAACCGCCGCGCGGGTGTACGCCACCACATCGTCGCCCATGTCCACCTGCTCGGCCGTGGTGTCGCGCGTGGCGGTCAGCGACTCCTGGCGAATCGCCAGTGCGGCGCGATACAGCGCGAGCATCGAGTCCGGGTCGGCTTGCTCCACGTCCACCGCGTAATCCTTGAACCACAGCGGTTGCGGCAGGTGCGGGTCGGCGGCCGGCGTCACGCCCTCAGCGCGCGTAGCCGGCGAGAAGCCGAAGGAAGCGCCCGTGCCGAACTGGCCGGCGGCGCACAGCGGCACATGGTTCTCGCCGGTACCGTCATCGGCCGGAGTCGGACGGCTGAAATCGGCCAAGGCCGGCTCATCGGCGGCGGTCCACGGCAGCGGCACGCGGCAGCCGTCGCGGCCCTTGTCCATCGTGGCCTGAGCAGTGTGGAAAGCGGTCGGATCCTCCAAGTGATCCCACGGAATATCGGCCACCTCAAACAGGCCCAGCTCCTCGCCCTGATAGATATAGGCGGCGCCGGGCAGGCCGAGCTCCATCAAAGCGGCGGCGCGGGCGCGGCGAGTGCCAAGCTCGCGATCCTCGGGATAGGTAGTGCCGTTGCGCAGCAGCCAGTCGTGCGGCAGCTGGTGGTAGGGCGCGCCCTTGATCTGCGGCAGGCCGTAACGGGAGGGGCTGCGCGGCACGTCGTGATTGTTCATCACCCACGTGGTGGTGGAGCCGCCGGTTTCGGCGGCGGCCTTGAGACCCGCGTCGATGGCTTCGCGGAACTCGTCGGCATACCAGCTGGCTTGGGCGAAATCGAAGTTGAACGACTGCCCCAACTCGTCCATCGAGGCATACAGGTGCTGGTGCTCGGGCACCACCCACGCCTCGGCCACGGCAAAGCGCGGCGGGTCGTACTCGTTGAACACCTTGCGCCATTCGCGGTAGATGTCGTGCACTTCGCGGCGGTCGAACAGCGGGTGGCTGAAGTCGTGGTTCAGCACGCCGACCACGCTGTATTCGCGGCCGAGCTCCTCCAGCGGCTTGGATTCAAGGTCTTTGGCCAGACCGTGCGCCACGTCGATGCGGAAGCCGTCGGTGCCGTGGTCGGACCAGAAGCGCAGGGTTTTCTTGAATTCCTCGTGGATGTCCGGATTCTTCCAGTTGACGTCCGGCTGCGCCTTATCGAACAGGTGCAGATACCACTGGCCGTCGGCCACGCGCGCCCAGGCCGGGCCGCCGAAGAAGGATTGCCAGTCGTTCGGGGGCAGTTCGCCATGCTCGCCGCGGCCGTCGCGGAAGATGTAGCGGTCGCGCGCCGGGGAGCCAGGATCGGCGGCGAGGGCCTCCTGGAAGAACACGTGCTTGTCGGCGGTGTGGTTGGGTACGATGTCCACGATCACCTTGATGCCGGCCTCGTGCGCGGCCTTGGACATCGCGTCGAAGTCTTCCATGGTGCCTAGGCGCGGGTCGACGTTGCGGTAGTCGATTACGTCGTAGCCGCCGTCCGCTAGGTCGGAGGGGTAGAACGGGGAGAGCCAGATGGCGTCCACGCCGAGGCTCTTCAGGTAGTCCATTTTCTCGGTAACGCCGGCGATGTCGCCGATGCCGTCGCCGTTAACGTCCTTGAAGCTGCGCGGGTAAATCTGGTAAACGACGGCCTGCTTCCACCAGTCGTCATTGAGGTTGTTGGCGGTCATGCCGATTCCTTTCTGTGCGTGCGTGATTGTGTGGCTCACGTGGTGTGTTGCGCCCGATTGCTGTGGGTTAGTGGTTATTGGGTTCAGCAGGACTCGAACTGCAACGGTGAACCCATGCTTGCCTATCACATTGATGACAACGGTATCATGCAAATGATTTATGCGAAAGTACAAGCATCGGCGTTTCGTGGTGGTAACGTGGTCACGCTCACTTTAGTCCACACAGAAAAGACATTGAGGGCAGAGGTGGGACGCGGTGCACCGTGCCCAATCACCCCTGCGCAGGCACGGGCGCGGCAGGAGGCGCGGTGGTCTCACGCAGCACGAGCGGCGCGTCGGGCTGAATGAACGCCGGTTCAATCGGCCCGCCCGCAATGGCCTCCAACGCCATGCGCCCAGCGTCGGCACCCATGGCAAACGGATCCTGATGCATGGTGGTTAGCCCCACGGCCTGAGACATTTCAACGTCGTCAAATCCCACAATCGAAATATCCTGCGGCACGCGTTTGCCGTACTGGCGCAGGCGATACAGCACCGGCAGCGCCAGCTCATCGTCCTCAAAACAGAATGCAGTGGTGCCGGCCGGGGCGGTCAGTACCGCGTTCAGAGCCGCGCTGGTCTCCGTTGCGCCGCGGGGCACCTGAAGGTTGGTCACGGTGAGCTCCGGGTGCGCGGCCTGCGCGTCCAGCACGCCCTGCAGTCGCGATTCGGCGCTATAGCGCATATTGGTTTCGGCGGGAGTGCCGCCAACGAATGCGATGCCCCGATGCCCCAGTGCGATGAGGTGTTCGACGGCCGCGCGGGTGGCGATACGATCATCAATGCTTACGCCGGAGTCGAACCCGTCCGTGGAGGGGATGTTAATGCCGATGATCGGCACATGCATATGCTTGAGGCGCTCCACCTCGGCCGGCTCGATGTTGAACGAGCTGACGATTACCGCATCTGCATTGCGGCGCACGGGCAGGTCCGCAAAGAAATCGTGACGCTCTTCGGCGTTGCGCATGGGGTAGGCCACGGTGTCATAGCCAGCAGGGCGCAGCACCGAGTCGAGCCCTGCAAAGATGTTCGCATTGAACCAGGTGGTGATGGTCTCGCTGGCCAGCAGTGCGATGCGGAACGACTGGCCGGACTTCAGCGCGGCGGCCGATCGGGAGATGGAGTAGTCGAGCTTCTCGGCGGCGGCCATTACCTTGTCGCGGGTTTCGGGGAGCACCAGGTCCGGCTTGGCGAACGTGCGGGACACTGTGGATACGGAAACGCCGGCCTCCTTGGCCACCGCCTGAATGCTTGCTTTGGTCATATCGAATACCCCCGTTATTGTTGCGCCGTTGTGATGATGACGCGATGTTACGGCATCGTGTTTGCGCCGTCGATGCACATGATTCATATCGTCATTGCTGTGACAACGGTATCATGCATTGATCTGTCGTTGAATAACGCCGGTGAAGATCCTCTCGTGATGAAGACGATTTACAGTGCGGTAAGAGTCTATAAGTGGAAACGTTTGCATATTGCTCCGGTCAAATGTGCCGCGATTGTCTGTCTGATGCGATTTAGCTCCGAAAAGTGATCTTTGACATTCACTATTGCATGGGTTTGCAATAATGAATACCTTCTTAGCAAAGAGTAAACGCTTCGACACTCCGTGCTGATTTGGCTTGATGCCAAGGGGCAATGCTGCAGTATTGTGCGAAAAAATGAGATATGGCCGGCAGGCTTTACTGATGTCGACTTGCAAGAATGACAACCTTTACAGTATGATGGCGCCCAAACGAGAGAAGCGATGCGTGTCAGAATCAGTAAGTGGTTAGTGGCTATTTTTATCGATTCTGCGCAGGCCAAAAGCTAACGTGTGCAAAGCTGATCCGCTAATGAAACAGGCATGCTCCGCCGAAGCTGCACGCCTATTCCACGACCTACAACTGCACAACAAATGAGTCGCGGCGATACGTCATACCGATGCACCCACCGACGGCTCGCCGGAGACGAGGAAAGCATGATGATAGCGAGAAGTTCCGGGGGGGGGTAGCGAAATTCAAGGCTGCCGCCGCTGCCCTGCTTGCCGCTGCCGTGCTGGTGACGTCAACTGGCTCACTCGCATTTTCCAATAACAAACTTGCCTATGCCGCCGATCTGAGCGACGGCGCATTATGCACTCCGACCAGCCAGTCGATGGGCACTGAAGCAAATCCTGCAACTGAGAGGGATTCCGGCGTTGCCACTTGGGTTGGCGGCGATATGTATGTCGGTAAGAAGTCCGACAACCTGACCAATGTTGACGGTCCTGATGCTTCATATTCCGCAGAAGCCGAAGGCTTGACTGTGGTCAACGGCAAGCTCATGCTGCATCCTCGGAAGAATTCGTGGAACGGCAAGGGCTTTCGTTTCGGCGTTGCCGGCTTCGGTACGCAGTATCGTCCCGCCGAAGGCAGCACCGCATTGGTAGTTGGCGGCAATACCGGAACCGTAATGGATAGTGCCACTTCCACCGCTGATGTGAAAGCGTGGAATAAGCCTGGTTTTATTGATGGACATTCGCACGTCGGCTCACTCTCCGGTAGCCAGTCGGATGTATGGGACAGGGACGGCACGTCGTCGATTGGCAGCTATAACGGTGCTTCCGTCAATTGGCAGAAGGACAAGTCCGGGAATACTCAGAACCAAGACGCCGGCAATCTGACCAAAGTTTCAGTCAAGGCTACCGATGGCGCCGCCGCCACTGACAAAGATTTTTCGAAGGATACGTTCTATCAAGGGTATGTGGTCGACGATATCGTTAGCCCGCTGGCCAAGCAAAATAATACCGGTACAGTGAGTTCAAGCATCTCCACGTTGTCTGGGCTTACTCGCCATAAGTACAACTATCACCAGGAAGGCACCAACGCCGCTAGCGGCATATCTTACACCTTCAAATACGACGACACCACCAAGCACGGTACCGGCCGCGGCATTGCTTCCGCAACGCCGTACACCAATCGCGAAAAGCTCATCACGTTCACCGGCACGAACAATGCCAGCATGGAGGTATTCAATCTCGATGCCAGCATGCTCAGCGACACCGATAAGAATGGCACCCTCTACCGTGGCGTAGGTTTCGCCTTTACGAACATCGCCGACACTGCATCTGTCGTAATCAATGTGACCGGCAACGCCGGTAATATCTCGTTCCACAACGGTTGGCAGTTCTGGTGGAACGGTGCGGAAATCTCCGATGGCTACTCCAACTTCAACAACACCGACGAGTTGAAGAAGAAGTCGGCTGCATACGACAAAGCCGCCCAGAAGATTCTATGGAACTTCAGCAATACCGATAACCTCACCATCTACGGTGGCGTGGCCAATGAGGACGGTACGAACACCAATGCCGATAAAATTACCCAGGATGATGCCGCCGCCGCGATGATGGGCAGCATTATCGTCAGGGGCAACTTCGAATCGCATGTTTCCACCAACGGCCGTGTGTACACGGGTGGCGACTTCTCCATGTACAACCCATACAAGGCAGGGACGTTCAATCAAGCCGGTGCGAACGATGGTGATTCCGCCTCTGTGCTCGACATGGATCAGGAGCGTCACAACTTCCCGTGGAACGGTTCGTACACCGAGTCCTGTTCCGCTATCGCGTGGCAGAAGGCCGATGAAAGCGGCACCCTGCTCGGTGGCACGACGTGGGCTGTGTACGGTAAGTACGATGATGCCGCAAGCGGAAAGAACGCACTGCTTACCGTGCAGGATAACGCGTTCTACGACAAGGACTCTGCCGATGGCCGGTTCACTGTGGAAGGTCTGAAGCCCAACGCAACCTACTACATCAAGGAAGTCTCCGCCGGCAACGATTACCAGCTGAATACGAACGTCTATTACGTAGCGACTGGGGACTCATCGGCAACACCGGTCAATGTCACGCAATCGGTGACAAAGACGGACGGTGCTTATACGTACGGCAGCGCCGACATGACCGATGGCAAGATCGTCAACAAAAAGAACGGCCATGAGGTTTCTTGGTCGAAGGTCGATGCCGACACTAACAAGGAGCTTGCTGGCTCTGAGTGGCAGATTCAGCAGGTGAAAGATGGCGCGGCCACTAAGAGCTGGAACGTCACAGACAACACCAGCAAAGCAACCGGCGTAACGGTCAATCCGACCTCAGCCACGTTGGATTCTACCAATGGGTGGAAGACCGATTTGACCGCAGCCGTCGGTCCGAAGGATGCCTTGCAAGAGGTTGCATGGACGTTCACCGATAAAGATGGCAATGCTGTCGATTCGTCCACTGTTGCGGTATTGACCCGTACGGGTAATCTGAAAACCACCGTCACCGGTATCAGCAGCATTGATACCACTGTGTATGTGAAGGCATGCTCGGTCTCCAATCCTGAGGTGTGCAGCGCCCTGGTCACCATCAAGGTGAAAGCTATGAGCGTCAAGGATTTCACCGTCAAGGATTCCTCGAACCGGACTGTTGAGAACAATTCCACCATCACCGCTGCTGCAGTGGATAGCACGCTGACGTTCACCGCTTCCTCCACTCCGGCTGTCCCGATTACTTGGGAGTCGAGCAACAAGAGCGTGGCAACGGTTACTTCCAGCGGCGAGAACGGTCAGAAAGCAACCGTGACGATGACGGGATTCGGCTCTGCGGTCATCACCGCGAAGGCCGGCGACAAGAAGGTTTCGTTCACGGTCAAGGTGCCGTCTACCACGGTGTACTTCAAGAAGTCGTTGATGAATTGGTCGAAGTACTACGTGTACTACAACGCTGGCAACAATAACTGGAAGTTCGTGGAGATGAGCCAGAGCTGCGGTGATTATGTGTATGCCATATTGCCGAAGCAGTCGCCTGGTACGGATTTCTTGTTCCACGGTGACGATGAAAACACGAGCACCAACAAGTGGTACCAGGGGTCGAATAAGAGCGATTTCAAGTTCACGGGCAACGAAGTGCAAGTCGTGAACCAGCATAACGATTCACAGGTCTCCACCGCTCCGGCCGGCTGCCCTGCATCTGCCGCAGCTGCTGCCCAGTCGAATGATGCGGCGGTGCTCAACGAGAACGCCGTGGTGACGCCCGCCGATGACCCGCAGCCCAGTGATGCTGACGGTGTTGCCGAAAACGCTATTGACGATGGTGCAAAGGCCATTTCCTGCACGGCAGCCGACGGCGAGAACGGTCGGCCCGGCGTGAAGTGCGATATGGACACCGCGGCCGGCAAATTCAAGGTCGGTGGTCTGGATGTCGGCACGTACTGGCTCCATGAGACCACGGCTCCGGACGGATACACGATCAATAAGACCCTGTACCAATTCACGATTGATGCCAATGGCAACGTCACGTGGAACGGCGGTTGGGCCAGCGGCGAGGCGACTGGCGCCATCGATGAAAAGCTGAAGCCCGGTGACAACAACGCAATCTCGGACACCCCTACCGAAGTGACCTGGAACAAGGTCGACACCAAGGGCGGCAAACTTGCCGGTTCCCAGTGGAAGATCGTTGGTCCAAGCCCTGCAACGGACGTGTACTGTGTGGCCGACAACGTGACGGTTGATGCCAATGGCGCCACCACGCCGGCAGGCATCGAGTTCACAGGCTGCACTGGCGAAAAGCTGTCCGATGCCGCGAACACCGCAGACGAGGCCGGCGTCATCACGGTCAGGGGCCTGCCGGTCGGCAGGTACACGCTAACCGAGACTAAGGCTCCAGACGGGTACGTGGCAACAACCACGGTCTACACGCTTACCATCTCTGACACCAAAGCTTCCACCGTTGTGGCTCAGACCGCGACCGATAGGCCCACGACCCGTTCTGGCGGCAATCGCGAAGCTGCGGCCAATGTCCCCAACGCTTCGGCTCCGGTGAACATCCAAATCCCGGTAAAGAAGAGCGTGAAATACACGTCGTGGCCAAAGGACAGCAACGGCAACTACGTCAACTTCAACTTCAAGATTGAAGCGACCAAGTCGACTGTGGACGCGAACCCCGCCGCGCCGATGCCTGCCGAATGCAGTAGCAGCGACGCGACCAAGAATGACTGCACCATCTCCTTGGCTCCGAAGTCTGACGCTGATGATCTGTCCAACGTCATAGCCGAGTTCGGCAAGATGACGTTCACCGACGCGAACCTCGCGGCGGCAGCTGGCGACGCCAGCGACTACGCCAAGACCTACACCTACAAGATCACCGAGATTGTGCCAGATTCCGCTGACGCGGTGGAAAACCTGCGCTACTCGAAGGCGGAGTACCAAGTCGTAGTCACGGTCAAGCAAGCCAAGGATTCCAGCGGAAAGCTGTCCGGCTTGTCCGTCTCCGCCACGATGACACGCATCAAGGATGACTCCGGCAATGCCGAAGCTGGCGGCGGAAAGGTGATCGACACATGGTCATCAACGTCCACCGGCAGCAGCGCCGGAACCGCCGTCGAAGCAACCTTCGTGAACACCAAGGTGCTCACCGGCCTGCCCGCCACGGGCGCCGACTGGACCGGACGCCTAGTGCTTCTGGTCGGCGACGGATTCATACTTGCTGGCGTTCTCATCGCCGGCGGACATCAACTGGCCAAACGTCGACGGGAGGAGGACTCCGACTGATTTTTCTCCCTAGGCCACTCGATTGGCCGCCTACCAACACTCATAACTGAATAACCAATATTCAACACAATCTTCTTCTCCATTTCAGAGAAAGGAAAAGAGAAATGAACACCATATTCAAGAGGGTGATCTCTGGAGCCGCCGCTCTGGGCATCGCCGTCAGCGGTCTAGCCATAGGCGTCTCCACCGCGTATGCTGCGGATCCGACCACCGGCAGCATCACCATCAACAAGTCAGACGCTGGTCAGGTGGATCACAGCTTCGATGGCTGGCACCTGGCATCGTTGACCAACGTCACCAAGGATAGTACTAACAAGATCAACGGCTTCCTCATCGATACCGATGACAATATGGTCAGAACCATTGTTGCCGCGATGACTAGCGATCAAAAGGTTGCATACGAGAAAGACGCCAACTACTACAGCACCGACAATGCCGTCGCCAACCCGATGGGGTACTTGGTCGAGAAGGTATTTAAGGATAAATCTGGCAAGGCGCTGAGCGAGCTGACCAGCCCGTGGGGCGGCGATAGCTCCACGCTGCGTGTGTTCGCCAAGTCGCTGTCCAAGGAACTTGCCAAGGTCGGTGCTCCCGCTGCCGATAAGACCGGTGACAGCGCACTGAAGACCGGTGAGAACAAGGAACTCAAACAGGGCCTGTGGTTCCTCAAGGATGTCACGACCACGGATGACACCAAGGGTACCAACTCCATCCCGATTATCACGCCGACCACCTTCGATGGCGCCGACAGCTGGGGCACGGTGACGCTGAAGAACACCACCCCGACCATTGACAAGAAGCTGGTTGATTCCAAGGACGACGGCACCTACAAGCCGAACACTCAGCCGGATTACGCAGTTGGCGATGATGTCTACTATGAGCTGACCTCCACCGTGCCGGTCTACACCGGCTACGACATCGATCCGACGATGAAGGACGCAACCAAGACCCGTATCTTCAAGATCAATGACACCGCCAGCAAGGCGCTGACCGTGTCCGCCGACACCGTCATCGAATCTGTCAAGCTGACTCCTGCTCAGGGTACGGCCGTCACTCTGGTCAAGGACAAGGACTACACCGTTACCGTCGCTGGCTATGGCGATGTGAACACTCCTAACACCGATGCCTACAAGGGCGGACACGTGACTACTATCGACCTTGGTAAGTACGTCAACAAGGCCAAAGGCTCTCAGTCCGCTACTGACGGCATCCTCGAAGGCGCCACCGTCACCGTGATCGTCAAGGCTAAGCTCAACAAGGATGCGCTGATTTCTGAGCCCGGCAATCTGCAGAAGAACCCGAACAAGGTCGACCTCGAATACTCCAACCACCCGGAAGAAGTGAACCACGCCCATAAGGTTCCTGGCCCGGAAGTGCCCGTGTATGCCTATAAGTTCGACATCTTGAAGACCGATAAGGCTGGCACCACTAAGCTGCCCGGCGCTAAGTTCACGATCAAGGCAGTCTCCGGTACCAGCAAGCACGACGGCAAGTACCTCGGTTCTTATGGCAAGGATGGCTGGAGCTACCTCGATAGCGAGCCGGCGGTCGCTGATACCGATGGTGTGTTCACCACTGGCACAGACGGTAAGATCAACGTCTCCGGCCTCGATGCCGGCACCTACGAGGTCCATGAGATTGCGCCGCCGGACGGCTACACCGCGATTAGTCTGCCGAAGTTCCAGTTCACCATCACGCCGACCGTCAGCAATGAGGTCGCCGGACGCAAGACCATCACCGTCGTGGCGCTGAGCCTCGCGAAGGGCGCCGACGTGCGTGCCTTGCTGTCCCAGGACGGCAAGACGCTGAACATCTGGAACGCCAAGAACATCACCGAGCTGCCGAAGACCGGTGGCGCTGGTCTGGCCATGATTGTGGCCGTCGGCGCACTGTTCATCGCGGCCTCCGGTATCTTCGCCCTCCGCGCTCGCCGCAAGGCCTGAGCGGACACGCCTAGATAGCTAAGGAACGACGGCCAGCGCACCGCACTTACCCCTCGCAAACCGCCGTTCCTGCTCCGTCTCCGGCCGCATCGTCTTGTTCCCGATCGATGCGCCCGGAGATTTTTTCCATATTTCTTTATTTTTGCTGATTCTGGAGAACCGAATGACGCAAACAATTATCATGAAGTCCCGTATCCGCAGGGTTTTCTTAGCTCTTGGGGTAGTGTCGTTTATTGAGCGGAGATGAGTCCATCCAATGCGAAGCAGCACCGGAGCAAAACAAAGCGGTACGCGCACACAGTCACGCGTGTTTACTGTGCTGTCGGTGCTGTTTTTGCTGATCGGGTTTGCCATCATCACCACGCCGTTCGTCATGCGCGCCATCAGCGAATACCAGCAGAACGCCACCGTGCAGCAGACGCAGCGCGAGGTGGATGGCTGGCCGTACCCACAGGCGGAGAACCAGCTCAAAACCGCCCGCGAGTACAACAAGAAACTCGCGGCTGGCGGCCAGTCCACCATCGGCGAGGTCAAAGATCCTTTTGCCAGCAATGCCGGCCAGTCCACCACTTCCGGCGCGGATGATTCGATGGCCGCCAAAGATCAAGAATATCAGAGTCTGCTCGACGCCGGCCAAGGCGTGATGGGTTCCATCCGCATTCCTAAAATCGACGTCAACCTGCCCATATACCACGGCACCAGCGAAGATGCGCTCGCCGTGGGCGCGGGACACCTTTATGGCACTTCATTGCCGGTCGGCGGCAAATCCACACACTCTGTAATCACCGGCCATCGCGGTTTGCCGAACTCGTTGCTGTTCACTCGCCTTGATGAGATGAAGAAGGGTGATGCCTTCTACATCGAGGTCATGGGCAAGACACTCGGCTACAAGGTCGACCGCATTACCGTGATCAAGCCCGACGATTCCAGCAAACTGCGCATCACCAAAGGCGAGGATCGCGTAACCCTCATGACCTGTACGCCTTATGGTGTCAATTCTCATCGCCTACTGGTCTCCGGTGTGCGTGCCGAAATCCCGGAGGAAGTGCCTGACCCGGACGATGTGCATGGCATCAACACCACATGGCTGGCACTGGGAGCCATAGTGTTTTTGGCCATGCTGCTCGCTTTCATCGTCATATTGATGCGACGTAAGCAAAAGCGCGATCGGGAATTTGCCGGCCTTGCCCGGCACGCCGCACGTCCGACAAAATAAGCGCCCCGCGCGTCTGCGATTCCGCGTTGGGAATATGAACGGTTTCGGGTGCCGGACTATTCAAAAAGCGGCCAGATTGTCGTAACTCGATTTCGAGGGGCTGATTGGGCTTGCTCCGGACATCTACTTTCACTTCGAGGGGCTGGTGCCAAAGTAGACACAGCTACAAAACGGCAAAATGACGTTGATACAAAGCCGTTTCTACTTCCGTTTCAACGGATGAAGAGCCCCTTGAAGTGGAGGTAGACCTCTGGCAAACGCGAAATCAGCCCCTCGAAGTTGATTTAGGCAGTCTTTCTGCCATCAGGAAGCGTTTCAGCGCTTCTCGCAGCGCATTACGGCGGACAGAGACTGCACGCGCGGCAGATTGAAGACCTCGTTGGTGTGCACCACGTGCCCTTCGCCATCGGCCAGCGGCACTCGCCAGTTGGAATACTCGCTGGACGTGCCCGGCTGATTCTGCGAGCGGCATTCGCCCACGCCGTCCACCAGCGCAGCCTGCAACAACAGCGACGGCGTATCAGTGAGCATGGCGTGCATGGCTTCAACGATCTCCTGCACGTGACCTTCCACGTCATCGGCCACAGCCTGCGTGATATAACCGCCCTCCACCAGTCGGTTCATCATCGCGGTGCGCTCGGCCATGGCCGAAGCGGCAAACACCTCCACCGGCTCGCTGAGCAAATGCAGCTCCTCGCGCAGTTTCACATGCTCGAAGTTCAGATAGCCGGCGGTTGGCGGCAGATCGTGTGTGGTGACCGATGCCAGTGCCTGCTTGCGGTACTCCTGCGGCGCGCGGTAGGGATCGCCGGCGTTCGGCGAATCGTCCACACGGTTGAACCACTCCACATCGGTGCCAAGCACGCCATGATCGGCCAGAATGCGGCGCACATAATCCGGCACGGTGCCCAAATCCTCGCCGATCACCATGCCGCCGGCGCGCGTGGCCTCGATGGCCAGTACGCCGAGCATCGCCTCGTGGTTGTACATCACGTAGGCGCCATTGCGGGCGCCAAGTCCCTGCGGAATCCACCACAGGCGGAACAGTCCCAGCACGTGATCGATACGCACCGCGCCCGCATGCTCATACATGGAATGCACCATTTCGCGGTACACCTGGTAGCCGGTGGCTTCCAGATAACGCGGGTTGAACGGTGGCTGGCCCCAATCCTGGCCCTGCTGGTTGTAGAAGTCCGGCGGGCAGCCGACCGTGACGCCACCGGAGGCGAAACGCTCCGGGTTGGCCCATGCATCAGCGCCGAGCCCGTGCACGCCAACGGCCATATCCTGCATAAGGCCAAGTGTCATGCCATGATCCAAGGCCGTGTGCTGAGCATCGTTCACCTGCTCGGCGGCGATCCACTGCAGCCAGCGGTTGAACTCGAACAGATCATGATGGTCCTTGACCAGCGTCTGCACGGTCGGGTCGTCGATGGTCTTCTCGAAGAACCAGCGGTTCTCGCCCCAAGGTGCGCCCCACACCTCGAAGCACAGGCACCAGGTGGCGAAGGAATTGAGGTCCGGGCCGGCCGTGGCCTTGAAATACTCGAACTCCAGCTCGCGCTTGTTGTTGCGGCCCGCATCGAAGATCAGGCGCAGGGCCGGGCGCTTGGCCTCCCACGCCGCGTTGATATCCATCGGCGTGGATTCATCATTGCGTGCGGCCACCGAGGCATGCAGTGCATCCACCTGGGCGCGCACGTCATCCGGCAGGGTGGCGTATTCGGGAATGTCTTGTGGGCGAATGTACGTCACGTTGAGGAACCGGCGCGATTCCGGCAAATACGGCGAAGGCTCGAGCGGCGGAATCGGCGCACCGGCGTGAATCGGATTGATGAGCATGAAGTCGGCCTTGGACTTCTCGGCGGCATTCGCCAAAAGACGCTTCAGATCGCCGTAGTCGCCGATGCCCCAGGAATCATGGGAGCGTACCGAATACATTTGCGTCATCCAGCCCCAGCGCTGATGCTCCTTGACCGCCTTCGGCACGGCGATGCGTGCGGGGGCGGCGATGATGGTCGCCTTGCCTTCGCGCCCGCCAACCGTGACGGTCAGCGTGTGGTAACCCATCGGCAGGTCGGGGGCGATGGCGAGATCCGGCTGGCCGGAGTTGAGATTCGGCAGTAGGGAGAAGCGGTCGAATGCGGTGCCGTCTTCCAGCATGATGGCGGCGGTGATGTCCGCGTCCGACGGGCAATTCAGGGTCAGGCTTGTCGGCTTGCCGGTGATGGCCACGATGGTGGGCGGTAGCAAACGTTTGCTGTTTTCGGCCTCAAGTTCGGTCATGGAACGTTTTATGGCCTCGTCGCTGGAGGCATCCACATCGAGGGCCTTGAGCACGGCGACCAATGCGTCATCGCTGATTTCGGTGTAGGTGCCGAGCTGGTCGATGAACGAGGTCGCAAGCCCGGATGCTTTGGCCAATTTGATCAGCGGTCGAGCAAGGCGTTCGGCGCTTTCCGTTCGCTGTGTGGTGTCCGGTGCATTGGTTGCCGCTTCATTGCTGCGCGCCTCGGTCATAATGGCTCCTTGCTGTGCGTCCATGTACTGCTGTTCGTTTGCATTGCTGTTTGAGGGCCGCTCTACGTTGAGGATCCGGCAATCTGACAGACCAATGTTGAACCTGTTCTGCTCTTACCGTAGCTCATATTGACAACGATTGCAATAGGGCGGTGAGTTGGGCCGGTTCGGAGGCGTCGGGGGCGCCGGCCTGTTGGCCACCCCCAGTCGGCTTTGCCGACAGCCCCCGCCGGCGGGGGCGAGGCTGAGCGGGTCTCTAGCCGAGGATGGCGAATGACTGGGCGGGGAGTGTCAAGGTGCGACCGGATACGGTGGGGGAGCCGAGGGCTAGCAGCATTGATGCATCGGGACGGAGTTCGCTCGGCAGTTCCACGGTTTCAATCCCTCGACCGGGGTTCATGGCTATGAGCAACGGCCGGCCCGTAGCGCCATTTCGGTCTGAGACATTATCGCGAGTGGCGGCGGGGGCAGGGGCCGAGCTGGAATCCGCGGTCGTGCGTGGGTGGGTGGACACGTGGCCACCCGCAGGAGTGCGCATGTAGACAAACGCGCGGCTATCCACTGGCGCCGCCACCACGTCGAAGCCGCCATCGGAAGCCAGCGCGGGCTGCTCGGCGCGCAATGCCAGCACCTCGCGAACCCAGTTGAACAGTGAATCCTCACGTGCGGCTTCGCTGGCAACGGTCGGCGCATCGGCGGCCGAATCGACCGGCAGATATAACGACTCGGATGGTGCGCAGGAGAAGCCAAGATTCGGCTTATCGGCGTCCCATTGCATCGGGGTGCGGCTGCCGGTGCGCACATAACCGCCCTCCTTGGTGGGCAGCGGCCGGTATTGCATGCCGATTTCGTCGCCGTAGTAAAGGAACGGGCAGCCGGGCATGGTCAGCAGCATGCCGTACGCCACCTTGAGCTCGCGCTCGGTAAGCCTCTGTGCCACGCGCAATGTGTCGTGATTGCACGTGATGAGGTTGAAGGTGCCGCCGGCTCGTTCGCAGTCGTGCAGCTGCGGCAGATATTGTTCGAGGAACGGTGCGATAGAAGTGCCGGAATCGGCGTTGAAGTAACTGGCGTCACTCTCGTGGTCCAGCGGCGTATCCGTATTGCGCAGCAGCATGTTGTAGCCGTTCGGATGGCCGTCCCAACGCCAGTCGAGGTAGAAGTCCATGTCGAAGCCGGCCTGCATCGACTCGTAGGGCCGCCCCCATTCGGCAACGAACGCTGCCTCGGGGAATTCGGGGCGGATTCTCGAGAAGATGTATTGCCAGGTGCGGATGGTGAAAGGCTTGCTGTCGTCGTCGTGTTTGACGAGGCTGTCGGCCATGTCCACGCGGAAGCCGTCTGCCCCGCGGGAGAGCCAGAAGCGCATGACGCCGAGCATCGCCTCGCAGGTGGCCAGTGCTTCAGAGCCGAGCGCCGGCTTCTGCCATGGGTGTTTGGGGTGGGCGAAGCCGTAGTTGAGGGCGGGCTGGCATTTGAAGAAGTTGATGATGTAGGTGCCGTCGCGCTCGGTTTCGCCGCCGATAAAGGGTAGGCCGTCGCCGCCGGCGATCCAGGAGTCGGTCCAGATGTAGCGGTCGGAGACGGATTCTTGGGTGTCGGATTCCTGGACCACCCTCCGGATTGCTTCACAATCCGGCCCCCGCCGGCGGGGGTCGAAGAGCGAAGCGATTCGGGGGGTGGTTTGTCCGACGGGGGTAACACTCTCGACGGGGATAGTTCGATCGGCATCAACGGGGGTAACGCGCTCAGTAGGGTCAGGACGTGAGCTGGCCTGGAACCAAGGGTGCTCCTCGCTGGTGTGGCCGGGGACCAAGTCGAGCAGCACGTGCATGCCGAGCGTGTGGGCGTGCTCGAACAGGGCGGTCAGGTCATCGTTGGTGCCGTAGCGCGGTGCGACCTTCGTGTAGTCGCGCACGTCATAGCCGGCGTCCTTGAAGGGGGAGTCGAAGCAGGGATTGATCCATAGCGCGTTGCAGCCCAGGTCATGGATATAGCCAAGTCGTTCGGTCAGTCCGCGAAGATCACCGATGCCGTCGCCGTTCGAGTCGGCGAAGCTTTGGGGGTACACCTCGTAAAAACGGGCGGAACTCAGCCAGGATGGACGGGGGGATGCTTCGGCGTGTCGTACGCGGCTTGACATGGAAAACTCCTTTGTCTATGCGGGTTCAAGGCTATGCCTATCGATTGCAATAATACCAGCAAAAGCAAAACTGCATACGTATGCAAAATGCGTGTTATACTAAAAACCAACGATGTTCAGCAATGTTGCAAACGTCAAACATTTCAAGGGCTAACCACGATAATGCGAGCGTATGCATCATTCGTTTTCCTATAGAACTGAAAACGTGTGCATCGAAACTATCGGAACAGGAACCGAATCAGGAAAGGACAGATCAATGAAGATCGATTGGGAGAAGGCTATCGGCCTCACTGCTGCCGCAGCTATGTTGCTGCCCCTCGCCGCATGTGGTGGCTCCAACAATGCCGGCGACGCAAAGTCCGGCGACACTGAAGATGTGACCCTGAGCGTGTGGGCCCCGCAGGAGGACCAGGACGGCGGCAACGACTCCTGGCTGAGCCAGGTCGAGGCCAACTTCGAGAAGGAGCACCCCGAGTACAAGATCACTTGGAAGAACGACGTACTCTCCGAGGGCGACGCTGCCACCCAGGTCCAGACCGATCCGACCGCCGCCGCGGACGTCTACATGTTCGCCTCCGATCAGCTCGGCGCTTTGATGAAGGCCCAGGGTATCGGCGAGCTCGGCTCCGACGCTGAAAAGCAGGTCAAGGAGCAGAATGGCGATCTGGAAGTCGCCTCCGTGACTGGCTCCGACGGCAAGATGTACGGCGTTCCCTACACCGACAACACCTGGTTCATGTACTACGACAAGTCCACCTTCTCCGAGGATGACATCAAGAGCCTCGACACTATGGTCTCCAAGGCTGCGGTCGCCTTCCCGCTCAACGATTCCTGGTACATCGGTGGCTTCTACGATGGTCTGACCCTCTTCGGTGAGGACGGCACTGACGAGGATGCCGGCATGGTGTTCCCGAAGGACGCCGGCGACATCACCAAGTACCTGGTCGACCTTGCCGCCAACCCGAACTTCCACAACAGCGCCGACAACTCCGGCCTGTCCGAGATGCAGTCCGGCACCGTCAAGGCCTTCTTCTCCGGCTCCTGGTCCGCTGCCGACATCAAGGAAGCCCTCGGCGCCAACATGGGCGTCGCCCAGCTGCCGACCTTCACCGTGAACGGTACACCGAAGCAGATGAAGTCCTTCGCCGCCACCAAGGCCGCCGCCTACAACCCGAACGCCAAGAACCCGAAGGCCGCTGCCCAGTTCGCCGCTTACCTCGGCTCCACCGAGTCCCAGAAGCTGCACTACACGGTGCGCAACATCATCCCGACCGACAAGACCCTCACCGATCTGACCGCCGATGACCCGGTGGCCATCGGACAGACCGATACCATGGCCAACACCGCCATTCTGCAGTCCGGTCTGGCCGGCATGGCTGATTGGTGGGATCCGGCCAAGGCCTTCGGCGACGCCATCCTCAACAAGGAAGTCACCGTAGACAACGCTCAGGCCAAGACCGACGCCTGGGTCGAGCAGGTCGGTTCCTACGCCAAGTGATCGCTTGACGGTTCGCAGCACTTGGCTGGTGCGGACCACTCCTCTGCACTGGCCAACCCAACCTATAACTGAATAACCAACAATCAAATATGAGGGGTCCGTAAGGTACGCCAGCTGCGGGCGGATGATGTGAAGCCGTTGCATCCGCCCGCAGCCCCTCACCTACCAACGGTTTCAACCTTCTTTGTTTCTCCTCCTTCATTGCCGGCAGAGCTCGGGCAGCGTGCATGCGGTGTCCGGGCTCTGAACGGGTTTAAGCGAAGACAAACAACAAGCCGGGCATCGCGGCCCGGGGCAACGGTTTCCATCATTTACAGTGAGAGGCGGAAGGGTGCAATGACAGCAGCAGCACTTTCCCCGCGCGAGATGAAGCGCCGCCGCAAAATGGGTGCGGATTATGTGGCGCCCTCGCCATACTCGGTAGGCAACGCGCTTACCAAGGGCGATGTGTTCACCAAACTATCCGCAGTCGTATTCGGACTGGGCAACATCGTTCGCAAGCAATACGTCAAGGGCGTGGCACTGCTGGTCCTTGAAATCGCATTCTTCGTATTTCTGTTCACCAACGGCATCACGTGCCTGTCCAAGCTCCCCAGCCTGGGTGACCAGAAGCAAGGCAAGGTACTTGTCGACGGCTTCTGGGAGTACACCCAGGGCGACAACTCCGTGGTCATCCTGCTGTACGGCGTCTGCACCGTGGTGCTCTGCCTGCTCTTCGTCTATCTGTGGACGGTCTCGCTCAAGTCCGCATACAAGGCCGAGTGCCTGGCCCGCGAGCCGGGCAAGGCCCCGAGCCTGGGCAACGATCTGCGTGAGCTGACCAACGCCAAGGTGCACCGACTGCTCATGTTCCTGCCGACGCTCGGCATTCTGGTCTTCACTGTTCTGCCGTTGATCTTCATGATCTCGATGGCATTCACCAGCTACGACCGCAACCATCTGGTGCTGTTCGACTGGGTGGGCTTCGACAACTTCGCCAAGGTGTTCTCCAACAGCGGCGGCACCGTCAACGCCCGCCTGTTCCTGCAGGTGACCATCTGGACGCTGGTCTGGGCGTTTTTCGCCACCTTCCTGAACTTCTTTATCGGCATGTTCTTCGCGATGGTCATCAACCGCAAGACCACGCGCTTCAAGGGCTTCTGGCGTGTGTGCTTCTCCATGTCCATCGCCGTGCCGCAGTTCGTCTCCCTGCTGGTCATGCGCACCATGCTTCAGCCCACCGGCGCCATCAACCGCCTGCTCATGGAGTGGGGTTGGATTGATCAGGCTCTGCCGTTCTTCACGGATGCCACTTGGGCTCGCGTCACGGTCATCGTGATCAACCTGTGGGTTGGTATTCCGTACACCATCATGCAGGTCACCGGTATTCTGCAGAACATCCCGACCGATCAGTACGAGGCGGCCAAGATCGACGGCGCGAACTGGTGGCAGATCTTCACCAAGATCACCATGCCGTACATCATCTTCGTGCTTACCCCGTACCTGATCACCACGTTCACCGGCAACGTGAACAACTTCAACGTGATCTACCTGCTGTCCGGCGGCAACCCGGTGCCGGTCGGCGATTCCGCAGGCAAGACCGACCTTCTGATCACCTGGCTGTACAAGCTGACCGTCGATAAGAACGATTACAACCTCGGTGCCGTGATTGGCATCATGACGTTCATCGTCCTCGCGGTGGTGTCGCTGATCACCTACCGCAATTCCGGTTCCTATAAGAACGAGGAGGCATTCCGATGAGCAGGCATTCCGAGCAGGCCATACAGACGACTGCCCGTATGAAGCGACCCGAATCGCACGGTCTGATGCATGACGCCAAGAAGCGTCGTATTCTTGGCGACGTTCTCTCCTATCTCTTCCTGGGAGTCATGGCCATCATCTGGCTGATTCCGATTGTCTGGGTGTTTGCGGAGAGCTTCAACAAGAACACCGCCCCCTACACCAAGACATTCTTCCCCACCGAGTTCTCGCTCGACAACTACATCACGCTGTTCACCGACCGCTCGGTGCTGAACTTCCCGAAGATGTTCATGAACACGTTCATCGTGGCGTGCTTCGTGTGCCTCATCTCGGTGGTGTTCGTGTTGTCCGTGGCCTACTGCATGAGCCGCATGCGCTTCCGCACCCGCAAGACGTTCATGAACGTGGTGCTGGTGCTTGGCATGTTCCCCGGCATCATGGCCGTTTCCGCCATCTACTTCATCTTGAAGGCCGTGGGTCTGACCAGCGAAGGCATGACCACCATCGCCCTGATTCTGGTCTACTCCGCCGGTACCGGCGCGGGCTTCTACGTGATGAAGGGATACATGGATACGATTCCGACCTCGCTTGACGAGGCCGCGCTGCTGGACGGTTGCACCCGTCTGCAGGTGTTCACCAAGATCATCATCCCGATTTGTAAGCCCATGATCGTCTACCAGGCCATCATCGGCTTCCTGACCCCGTGGCTCGACTTCGTGATGGCCAAGGTGATTTGCCGCACGCAGTCCAATTACACAGTGGCCCTCGGCCTGTGGCTCATGCTGCAGAAGGAATACATCCAGAACTGGTACGCGCGCTTCGCCGCAGCAGCCGTGGTGATTTCCATCCCGATCGCCATCCTATTCATCGTCATGCAGCGCTTCTACCAGGAATCGATGTCTGGTTCGGTTAAGGGCTGACGCGTTAAGCAGACAGCCCGGTGGGCTGTCTGTAGCGTCAGCCTGAGCGAGGCGATAGCCGGGCGAAGGTCGGATTGAGCCTCGCCGCAGGCGAGTCCGTAATTGCAGGACTGAGCCGTTACGTAGTGGGGTTTAACTTGGCTCCCCTCTGAAGAGGGGAGCTGGCGCCGTAGGCGACTGAGGGGGAGCACCGGCTTACGCCAATACTTCCCTCGGCGAGGGGAGCCAGAAAGTGAGAAAGGACCGCAATGGAGAGGCCAATTTCCGTGGTGGCGGTGGCGGACTGGACGCCCGCCGAGCTAGCCATGCCATGCCCCGATTATCCCGTCTACCAGGATGGCGATCTCGGCGCGTTCCCCGACGCCAAGGGCACCACGTTCCGTATCTGGGCGCCCACGGCCAACGGCATCACCTTGCGCCTGTTCGACTCCGGCGCACCCTATGACACCGTCGAGCCCTTCCAGTCCCATGAAATGACCCCCGGCACAGCCGGCACCTGGCAGATCCACTGCGACGGCATTGGCCACGGCACGTACTACGACTATCTCGTCCGTTTCCCGGACGGCACCGTCAATCGCACGGCGGATCCTTGGGCCCGCGCGGCCGGTGTGAACGGGCGCCGCAGCATGGTCGTGGACCTGGCGCAAACCAATCCGGACGGCTGGGAGCAGGACCGCCGCCCGCACATCCCCAGCCGTGACCTGGTGATCTGGGAAACCCATATCGGCGATTTCAGCAACGACGAGCACAGCGGCATCCCCGAAGAACATCGCGGCACCTATCTGGCGTTCACCCATCCGGACACCAGCGTGGACGGCGAGGGCGAATTCCCCACCTGCGTGGCCTATCTTAAACGGCTCGGCATCACCGCCGTGCAGCTCATGCCGTTCTACGACTATGGTTCCATCGACGAATCGATTCCGCGAACCGACCCCAAGCACGGCTTCAACTGGGGCTATGATCCGCTGAATTACAATGTGCCCGAAGGTTCATACAGCACCGACCCGTATGACGGCGCCGTGCGCATCCGCGAATGCAAGCAGATGATCCAATCGCTGCATGCGGCCGGCATCAAAGTGATCATGGACGTGGTCTACAACCACATGTTCTCCACCGACAACTGGTTCGAGCGCATGATCCCCGGTTACGCGCTGCGCCGCCGCGCCGACGGCACGTTCGCCGACGGTTCGGCCTGCACGAACGATGTGGCCACCGAACATCCGATGATGCGCAAATACATTGTGGATTCGGTGGTCTACTGGGCTCGCGAATACCATGTCGACGGCTTCCGATTCGACCTGATGGGCCTGATTGACGTGGAGACGATGAACGTCATCCGCACCGCGCTGGACCAGCTGCCCGACGGCGCCACAATCCTCATGCACGGCGAGCCTTGGACCGCCCGGGAAACCGCGCTCGAACCCGGCACGATTCTGGCCGACAAGCGCGGCATGCCTTACTTGGGCCCGCGGATCGGCGTGTTCTGCGATTCCACGCGAGACACCGTGCGCGGCCACGTGTTCTACCAGTGGGTTCCCGGATACCTGACCGGTGCCGCCGCCGATTACGCCGAGGACATCCGCCATGCCGAGGATGCCTGGCGCGGCACGTTGCGCGAAACCGCCAGCGTGGGGCAGGTGGTCCAGTACGTTTCCGCCCACGACGATCTGACCCTGTGGGACAAGCTGTGTGCTTCGATGCGCCGAGTGCCCACGGATGTCGACTACGACGCCCAGGACGAGTCCAGCACGGATCTGATACGCGCCAACCGTTTGGCCGCCGGCATCGTGTTCTCCGCGGCCGGTGTGCCGTTCATGCTTTCGGGCGAGGAGTTCGCGCGTACCAAGCACGGCGTCTCCGATTCGTATTGCAGCCCGTCCGTCCTGAACCAGTTGGATTGGCGGCGGGCGCAGCGCATGGGCGCGTTGGTGAATCATTATGCCGCGCTGATTCGTCTGCGCCGCAGCAATCCGGCCTACTTTGGCGGGGCCCGCATGATCGTGCCGCGTACCGATGAGATCGTGGTGTTCCGTGTGGGCGACGATTGCGTGGCCATCAACCCGACCGGCGAGCCGCGGACTCAGCTGGCCACCGATCTGGAGATGCCCGGCCCGTACGGCGAAGTGTCGAAAATCGCTCCCGACGAATGGGCCTGCATCTATTGCTCCGGTGATGAGATGCCAGGCGAAGTCGAGAACCGGCGATTGCCCCTGCCATCCCACACCTTCACTATCTGGCGGCGCAATCGTGGGTGAATATGAAGTTTGCTCCCGCCGGTGGGGGCTGTCGAACAGCATACTGAACGTGATCAATGAACGAGGGGTCACCGCTGGTCATGCTGCCGATAGCCCACGCCGGCTGGGCTTGTCATATGACGCGATTTTCTTCGACCTCTACGGCACTTTGGTGGACATTCGCACCGATGAGGAGTCGGCCGCGGCATGGGGCGCACTGCGCGCCGCTCTGGCGGAATACGGGGTGCCGTATCCGGACAATGCTTCGCTGAGGGCCCGGTTCGAAACGTTGGCCGAGCCGATTCGCGCGGCGGCCTTTGCCGCTCATGGCGCACACGCCGAACCTGATCTGCTGCCGGTGTTCGCCGGATTGATGGGTTGTCGGGATGCGGCATTGGCCGATCTTGCCAGCCGGGCCGACGCCGTATTGGCGAGGTTCAGAGAGTGCGATGACGTGATATGTCGCGATTCCCAAGCCGCCGCGCAGACTTCGCTTGAGGGGAACGCTGCCGTTCGGGAAAGCCGGATGGATATGGCCCGGGCGTTGGCTTGGACGTTTCGACAGGCCAGCACCAGTATGCTGCGCCTCTACCCGGGCGCGCTGGAATTGCTGGCGCGATTGCGATCCGTGGGGTTGCGCGTTGTGCTCGTCAGCAACGCGCAATCCTGCTATACGCGGCCGGAGCTGGCGATGTTGGGCTTGGAATATGCGTTCGACCGGATTGTTATCTCCAGTGAAATCGGCGTGCGCAAACCATCTTCCGCCATATTCCGCCGTGCCGTGCAGGCCGAGGGTGTGGCCCCCTGCAGGGTGCTGATGGTGGGCAACGACGAACGTTCGGACATTATGGGCGCGGCTGGCGCGGGCATCGATGGCGTCTATATGCGCACCGAGATCTCCCCGCCCGGCGATCCGCAAACCAGCCAGCACGCCGTGCGCTCGCTGACCGGCCCCGATTATGCTGGATTATTGGGATACTTGAATATATAGCTTGGCTCCCCTCTGAAGAGGGGAGTTGTCGCCGTAGGTGACTGAGGGGAGTTTGCCTGACACATAGGCTCCCCTCAGTCTTGCTGCGCGAGCCAGCTCCCCCTCTTCAGAGGGGAGCCAGAACAGGAAGGCGCAACCTTATGAACGAAGTGGAGATGGCAAAGCAGCGGCGTGGTGAGAAGCGCCGCCGCAAGGGCCTGTCCGTATTCCGTCTCAAGATGATCGGCGCCCTATTCATGGCATTGGGCGTGGCCGGCGTCTCGGTCCTGCCGTCCATGTTGGGCGACCCGACTCAGGACATGGCTGCACTGACCGTGGTGGTGGCGTGCACGGCGGCTTCATGGTGCGCCATCCCCATCTACTCATGGCTGCTGTTCGACGGCTACCGGCATACGGGCAGCATTGGAAAATATGTGCTCCGTCTGTTCATCGTCGCGGTGGTCAGCGATGTGCCGTACGACCTGATTATGACCGGCAAGCCATTCGACTTGAGCGCGCAGAACTCGGTGTATGGCTTGGTCATCGCCCTGGTCGTGCTCATGCTGGTGGATTGGATTGCATACCAGTACGGCGGGGAGAGTCTGCGCCCGTGGTCCGGTGCTCAGCGAGGTGGTGCGGCTGCGGTGCGTTGGCTGCTGACCATTGTAGTCATTCTGACCGGACTGCTGTGGGCGTTGCTGCTGCGCGTGGGCGTGGATCAGCGGATTATGCATACCGGTGTGCTGACGCTGCTGTTTGTGCTGGTGTTCTACTTCCTGAACGCGCGTGAAAATACGATGATGTTCACCGCCGGGCTGCTGGGTGCCGTGATGTGCATTACGCCCGGTATTGGTGTGGCCTTCCTGCACTACCGCAATGACGAAGTCGGGTTCAAGCAGTCTTGGACCAAGTGGGCCTGGTACGCGGTCTATCCAGTGCTTTTGATTATCGGCGCGCTGGCCTAGTTACGCCATTTCCCCGAATGGAATATCGGTGCTGCGCGGCACTAGCTGTGCCTCGAGCACCTCGTGCGGGTCATAGAGTGTCTTGCCACTGATGAGCGTCAACGCCTTATTGGCAGCTGCGCGGCCCATCGCATACGGATCCTGACGCATGGTCGTCAAGTTGATGGTGTCGGCATAGGGGCTGTCGTCAAAGCCGACAATCGAATAATCGCGCGGCGTGCGGTGGCCGTAACGCTCCAGCTTGAGCACCAGCGGAATCGCCATCATATCCATCTGGCAGCAGATTGCGTCCGGGAACTCATCCATCGCCAGCAGCGCGGATAATGCGGAGTCGGCGAAGGCCGGGCCGCGCGGCACGGAGAGCACTTCCCAATTGATGTCGTGCTTGCCTTCGGCGTCCTTGCAGGCGTTGATGAAGCCCTGTGCGCGTGCGTCAATCGAGGAATCCAGCCCGGCTGCCTCGGAACAGGGGTAGACGATGTGCTTGTGACCGAGGTTGATGAGATGCTGCGCGGCCGTGTACATGCCTTTTTCGTCGTCGATGCTGATGGTGGCGTCAAAGCCTTCGGAAGACGGCGTATTGATGCCGATGATCGGCACATGAATGCGCTGCAGCTGCTCGACCTCGTGCGGATCGATAGCGAACGAGGCCACGAAAACGGCATCGACATTGCGGCGAATCGGCAGGTCGGTGAAGAACTCATGACGGTTTGCGGCGGTATCGATGTGCTGGAACAGCGAGATGTCATAGCCGGCCGGATGCATCACCGATTCGATGCCCGCGAACGTTTGCGTATTGAACCAGCTGGTGATCTCCTCATTCATCAGCATCGCCACACGGTAGGTCTGTCCGGACTTCAGGGCGGTGGCGGAGCGGGAGATGTTGAAATCGAGCTTATCGGCCACATCCAGCACCTTGCGGCGGGTCTTCGCCGAGACGAGTTCCGGGCGGGTGAAGGCGCGCGACACTGTAGAAATGGAGACTCCGGCCTCCTTGGCTACTTGGTAGATGTCTGCCTTGCCCATGTTCCTCCTCGTGCAATTCGTGGTATCAGCTATGCCACGTAATCCCCCTAACGGGTTGCGCCATCCACAATGTGTAATCATTTGTATCATACACTGCAAACGTTAGCGCGAAGCTAGGTGAAGTGTTGCTTGGTGTGGTATGCTGATTGGGACATAGTGTTGCGAACGTATGCAGTCTGTCAACTGTGCTGCATGCCGTTTCTGCAGGAGTGGTGCTGAAAGTATTGCAAACGTTGTCAACGGTCTGACCGTGCGATAGGGGGTGTTCCCCTTCATGGTTCGTGCGGTCAATGCTCAAAGATGAGAGAAAGGACTCATATGGCCGTACGACGATTCAGCTCGCTCGCCAAACGCCTTGCCGTAACCGGCATAGCGGTGGCAATGTCTGCCACAACGCTGGTAGCATTGCCGGCTTCTGCGGACGAGACCGAGGCCAATGCACAGGCGCGCACATCTGTTGGCGCGCCGGGCGATGTGATCGCCATCGCATTCCAAACCAACTGGAATTCGGTGGCCAAGGAGTGTACCGAGGCTTACGGCCCCGAAGGTGTGGGCTACGTACAGGTCTCCCCGCCGATGGAGTCCATCCAGGGCACTGAATGGTGGACCTCCTACCAGCCGGTCAGCTACAAGCTCGACTCCAAGCTCGGTACGGAAGCCGAGTTCAAGACCATGATCGCCACGTGCAACGCGGCGGGCGTCGAGATCATCGCCGACTCGGTCATCAACCACACCACCGGCGCCGATCAGGGCGAGGGCACCGGCGTCGCCGGCAGCAAGTACGACGGCGAGGGCAACTTCCCCGCAATCCCGTACACCAAAGAGAACTTCCACGACTGCACCAAGAACATCGGCGACTACACCAACGCCGACGAAGTACAGAACTGCCGCCTGACCAGCCTGCAGGACCTCGACACCAGCCAGGAATACGTGCAGGACAAGCTCGCCGACTACATGAACCGCCTGCTCGACCTCGGCGTCTACGGATTCCGCGTCGACGCGGTCAAACACATCGCCACGGCCGACGTGGCCGCCATCAAGGCCAAGCTCGCCGAGAAGTCCGGCCGCAACGCCGACGATATCTTCTTCGAGCAGGAAGTCATCGGCAACGCCTCCGAAGCCGCGGAAATCCAGCCGAGCAACTATGTGGCGAACGGCAAGGTCTCCGAATTCAACTTCACCAACCACCTGTCGGTCGCCTTCGCCGGCGACATCACCGACGCCAGCAAGGGCCTTGCGAATGTCGGCGGCGACGGCTGGGTGAGCTCCGACAAGGCCGCAGTGTGGGTGACCAACTGGGATACCGAGCGCGGATCGGCCATCACCTACAAGAAGGGCTCGAAGTACCTGCTCGCGAACGCGTTCATGCTCGCGTACGACTACGGCCAGCCGCACATCTACTCCGGCTACTACTTCGACAACTCCGACGACGGCGCTCCCGGCGCCACCGAAACCTCCGTGCCCGACATGGAGTGCCCGACCGACGGCTCGATGACCTCCGGCACCTGGCAGTGCGCCGAACGTTGGACCGCGATCCGCGGCATGATCGGCTTCCACAACGCGGTCAACGGCACCGACGTCACCAACTGGAAGGCGTACGACACCAACGTGCTCGGCTTCGGTCGCGGCGACGTCGGCTACCTCGCGCTCAACAACAGCGCCGACGACTCCAAGCAGACGTTCCAGACGTCACTGCCCGCCGGCGAATACTGCAACGTGTACGCCACCGGCGACTGCTCTGCAACTGTGACCGTGAAGGACGACGGCACGTTCGACGCGACGCTCGCGAAGAATTCCGCCATCGCGATCTACGCGGGCGCGACCAAGGATTCCTGGATCGGCACGACCAAGTCCGATCCGTCCGATCCGGACCTGTCCGTCAACGACGAGACCAAGAAGGCCACGGCCGACACGAGCCGCACCATCTACTACAAGCTGCCCGACGGCTGGAAGCAGGCGTACCTCCACTACGGTATCGACGGCTGGGCCGAGCAGGGCCACGAGCTGATGGCCGACGCCGGCAACGGCTGGGTCAAGTTTACGGTCGATCCGAAGGGCAAGTCCTTCGAATACGTATTCACCGACGGCGGCGACAACTGGGACAACCCGAATGGCGGCGGCAACTACACCGCGCAGGGCCACTGGACGGCGGTCGCCGACCACGAGGCCAGCGCCGGCGTGCCCTCCGACGTGCAGTCGTACCAGCCCAAGACCAAGGTGATCGTGCACTACAAGCCCGCCGAAGGCGACGCCGTCGCCGATCGCGGCGTGTACATGTGGGGCACCGACAAGAACGGCGCCACCCTGAACGGCGCGTGGCACGCTTTCACCGGCGAGGACTCCTACGGCAAGGTGTTCGAGACCACCATCGATGGTGCGTACGACGCCGCCAAGATCGGTGTGATCGTCACCACCGAAGGCTGGGACAAGGTCGGCAGCGACCGTACCATCGACGGTTCCACCGGCACCGCCGAAATCTGGGTCGACGGCGCCAATCCGGACGAAACGCTCACCGAAGCCCCCGACGGCTACAAGAAGGCCGCCAACCAGATCGACGTGACCATCCACTACCACCGCCTCGCCGACGACTACACCAGCGAAGACGGCATGAAGGCATGGGACATCTGGGGCTGGGCCGACGGCGTCAACGGTGCTGCCTACCCGTTCACCGAGCACGACGACTACGGCCTGATCGCCAAGTACACGCTCAAGGGCAGCGGCATGAGCGCTCCGCAGTTCATCGTGCGCTACGGCGGCGACAGCTGGGAAGCCAAGGATCCGAACGACGAGAACCGCACGATCCCGCAGTCCGCCATCACCGTGAACGCCGACGGCACCGCATCCGCCGAAATCTGGCTGGTGCAGGGCGACACGACGATCTACACCAACGGCACGCTCTACGACGCCAAGGGCACGATCGTCTCCGCCGAAATGACCGACTTCAACACCATCACGGTCAAGCTCAACAAGGCGCTCACCATCGACAAGCCGGCCGACGCGGTGTCGGTCGAGGGTGCGAAGATCAAGGACGTGAAGGCTAGCGGGAACACCGTGACCATTACCGCGGCCGACAATCTTGACGTGACCAAGGCCTACAAGGTGACGATCGAGGACTACGGCACGCAGACCGTGTCGCTCGGCGCCGTCGTGCGCTCCGACGCGTTCGACAAGAAGTACGCCTACGACGGCGATGATCTTGGCGTGACCTACAAGGCCGAGAAGTCCACGTTCAAGCTGTGGGCGCCGACCGCCACCAAGGTGACGCTGCGCCTGTACGCCGACTCCACCGATCCGAAGGCGGCGCAGACCGACGCCGTGACGCTGGAGAAGTCCGGCAAGAAGGGCGTGTGGACGTTCGCCGTGGACAAGGATCTCAAGGATTACGCCTACGACTACGAGCTGACCTTCGCCGACGGCACGGTCAACACGTCCGCCGACCCGTACGCGACCGCCGCCGTGGCCAACGGCGAGCGATCCGTCGTGCTCTCCGACAAGGAGAAGGGCTATGCCGGCAAGCGCATGGCGTCGTTCAGCAAGCCGACCGACGCGATCATCACCGAGGCGAACGTTCGTGACATGACCATCAACCCGAACTCCGGCGTCTCCGAAGCCAATCGCGGCAAGTACCTCGGCTTCGTCGAGGAGGGCACCACGGTCGACGGCAAGCAGGGCGCGGCGCCCACCGGCATCGACTACCTCAAGTCGCTCGGCGTGACGCATGTGCAGATCATGCCCGTCTACGACTACGGTTCCGTGGACGAGACCGGCGATCTGAGCTACGGCGCGCAGTACAACTGGGGCTACGATCCGGAGAACTACAACGTGCCGGAAGGCTCGTACTCCTCCGACCCGAGTGACCCGAGCGCTCGTGTCAAGGAAATGAAGCAGATGGTCTCCGGACTGCACAAGAACGGCCTGTACGTGGTGATGGATGTGGTCTACAACCACGTCTACAACGCCTCCGAACACGCCTTCAACAAGACCGTGCCTGGCTACTACTTCCGCTACGACGCCAATGGCAACCTGACCAACGGCTCCGGCTGCGGCAACGACGTGGCTTCCGAGCGTGCGATGGCCCGTAAGTACATCGTCGATTCCGTGAAGTACTGGGCGACCGAGTACAACGTGGACGGCTTCCGCTTCGACCTCATGGGTCTGATTGACCAGACCACCATGAATCAGGTGCGTGCGGCGCTTGACGAGATCGATCCGTCGATGCTCGTCATCGGCGAAGGCTGGGATATGACTGACGCCATTGGCAACCAGGAAACCACGCAGCCCAATGCCTCCAAGGTCAAGGGCGTGGCGTTCTTCAACGACTCCCTGCGCGACGCGATCAAGGGCAGCGTGTTCTCCGACGAGGACACCGGCTTCATCGCCGGCAAGGCCGACAAGGAGAACCTCATCGCCACCAACGTGCTCGGCTGCAACAACAAGCGCGAGGGCATCGATGAGAACGGCCACTGCAACAACGGCACCGCCGACACGAACTACGGCGGCGCGGATCAGGTGGTGCAGTACGTCGAGATCCACGACAACCTGACCTTGTACGACAAGCTGGTCAAGAGCGCGCCCAACGACTCCGAGGAGACGCGACTCGCTCGCGCCAAGCTCGCCGACTCGCTGATTCTGCTCTCGCAGGGCATCACCGACATGCAGTTCGGCCAGGAGTTCCTGCGCACCAAGGGCGGCAATGGCAACAGCTACAACGCCGGCGACGCGGTGAACGCCATCGACTGGAACCGCACGGTCGAGCAGGCGGGTTCCGTGAACTATGTGAAGGGCCTGATCGCCCTGCGCAAGTCCATCAAGAACCTGCACCTGAGCAGCTATGATGACATCGCCAAGAACATGACGGTGCTGCAGCAGTCCGACGGCGTGGTGGCCTACCAGCTGAAGGACGGCAGCGACACGTATGTGGTGGTGTTCAACGCCAACGAATCGGCCGCAACGGTCGAGGCCGTGCCGGCTGGCAAGTACACCGTGCTGGCCGCCGATGGCAAGGTGACGGAGACGCAGGACAAGAATGCTGCAACCACCGTGGGCGCTGACGGCTACCAGGCCGGAGCGCTCGCCGCTGCCGTGCTCAAGGCCGGCGTCGACGATGATTCGACCAAGCCCGATGGCGGCAAGGACGATAACCAGTCGGGCGGCGCCGCCACCCCGGGTACTCCGGGCGATAGTGGCAACGGCAATGGTCAGACCGGTGACGGCAACGCCTCCAACGGCGCATCCGACACCGCGGCCGGCCAATCCCAGCAGTTCGGCGCTGCCGCTCTGCCCAACACCGGCGTAGCCCTGTCCGTCATGGCGGTCGCCGTATTGGTGATGACCGCTGCCGGCATGCTGTTGCAGCGGTTCTCCAAGGGCGGCAATGTCGTCAACAGTAAGGAGGGCTCCGAACAGTAGTCCACACCGCGTCAGTTGCTGAGTGGCCCCCGCTGGCGGGGGCTGTCAGCGAAGTTGACTGGGGGGCTCAGAGCCGCTCTAAAAAACCTGAGCCTACATCGCTCAACTTTTGTGATGAATTTGGGAATAGAACTTGCCAAACAGAAGTTGAGTGATGTAGGCTCAAGTTTTGGAAGGCCCAAGAACCAACCAAGGAACTTGAGCGAACAACGTAAGAACAAACGAATAATTAAGGAGCACACATTATGGCACGTGCAGTTGGTATCGATCTGGGCACCACGAATTCCTGCATCGCTACGCTGGAAGGTGGCGAGCCCACCGTTATCGTCAACGCTGAGGGCATGCGCACCACCCCGTCCGTGGTCGCGTTCTCCAAGTCCGGCGAAATCCTCGTCGGCGAGGTGGCCAAGCGTCAGGCTGTGACCAACGTTGACCGCACTATTTCTTCTGTCAAGCGTCACATGGGCACTGACTGGACCGTCGACATCGACGGCAAGAAGTGGACCCCGCAGGAGATTTCCGCACAGATTCTGATGAAGCTGAAGAGGGACGCTGAGGCTTACCTCGGTGAGCCCGTCACCGATGCTGTCATCACCTGCCCGGCATACTTCAACGATGCCCAGCGTCAGGCCACCAAGGACGCCGGCAAGATCGCAGGCCTGAACGTTCTGCGTATCATCAACGAGCCGACCGCAGCTGCTCTGGCCTACGGTCTGGAGAAGGGCAAGGAAGACGAGCGCATCCTGGTCTTCGACCTCGGCGGCGGCACCTTCGATGTCTCCCTGCTGGAGATCGGCAAGGACGACGACGGCTTCTCCACCATTCAGGTGCAGGCCACCAACGGCGACAACCACCTCGGTGGCGATGACTGGGATCAGAAGGTCATCGACTGGCTGGTCGGCGAAGTCAAGAACAAGTACGGCGTTGACCTGTCCAAGGACAAGATCGCTCTGCAGCGCCTGAAGGAAGCCGCTGAACAGGCCAAGAAGGAGCTGTCCTCCTCGACCAGCACCTCCATCTCCATGCAGTACCTGGCCATGACCCCTGACGGCACCCCGGTGCACCTGGACGAGACCCTGACCCGTGCGCACTTCGAGGAAATGACCTCCGACCTGCTGGGCCGCTGCCGCACGCCGTTCAACAACGTGCTGCACGACGCCGGCATCTCCGTGAGCGACATCGACCACGTGGTGCTCGTCGGTGGTTCCACTCGTATGCCCGCCGTCAAGGACTTGGTCAAGGAACTCACCGGTGGTAAGGAAGCGAACCAGTCCGTGAACCCGGATGAGGTTGTGGCTGTCGGCGCTGCCGTGCAGTCCGGCGTCATCAAGGGCGACCGTAAGGACGTCCTGCTGATTGACGTGACCCCGCTGTCCCTCGGTATCGAAACCAAGGGTGGCATCATGACCAAGCTCATCGACCGCAACACCGCCATTCCGACCAAGCGTTCCGAGGTCTTCTCCACTGCTGAAGACAACCAGCCGTCCGTGCTGATTCAGGTCTACCAGGGTGAGCGTGAGTTCGCTCGCGACAACAAGCCGCTGGGCACCTTCGAGCTGACCGGCATCGCTCCGGCTCCGCGTGGCGTCCCGCAGATCGAGGTCACCTTCGACATCGACGCCAACGGCATCGTGCACGTGTCCGCCAAGGATAAGGGCACCGGCAAGGAGCAGTCCATGACCATCACCGGTGGTTCCGGCCTGCCGAAGGACGAGATCGACCGCATGGTCAAGGAAGCCGAGGCTCACGAGGCTGAGGATAAGCAGCGCAAGGAAGACGCCGAGACCCGCAACCAGGCTGAAGCCTTCGCTTACTCCACCGAGAAGCTCGTCAACGACAACAAGGACAAGCTGTCCGACGACATCGTCAAGGAAGTCACCGACAAGGTGAACGCTCTGAAGGAAGCCCTGAAGGGTGACGACACCGATAAGGTCAAGACCGCTCAGGGTGAGCTGATGACCTCCGCTCAGAAGATCGGCCAGGTCCTCTACGCCCAGCAGGGTGCTGAAGGTGCCGCGGCTGGTGCCGGTGCGGACGGCGCTTCCGCTGGCTCCTCCTCCGGTTCTGACGACGACACCGTCGAGGCCGAGGTCGTGGACGACGATGACGACAAGGACAACAAGTGATGTCCGAGTTCAACAAGGACGACTACCTGAACGACCTGCCGGATCCCTCAGATGCTGAGGCTGCCGGCCAGGCCGCTCAGGCCTCTTCAGGGGCTGACGCCTCCGCCGAGTCCGGCTCTGCGCAGGATTCGGCTGCCCAGGCTCCTTCCAATGAAGGAGCCGACGCGGCTCCTGCCGCAGCTGAGGGAGAGAAGTCGGATGCCGGAGAGAAGACTGGCGAAGGCCAGTCCGATTCCGAAGACACCCTCACCCCTCTCGGCAAGGCCAAGAAGGAAGCCGCCGACTACCTCGAAGCCCTGCAGCGCGAACGCGCGGAGTTCATCAACTACCGCAATCGTGCGCAGAAGGAGCAGGAGCGCTTCCGCCAGCACGGCATTATCGACGTGCTGACCGCGCTGCTGCCGGCCCTTGACGACATCGACCGCATTCGCGAGAACAGCGAGATGGACGATTCGTTCAAGGCGGTGGCTGCCAAGATCGACAAGGCTTTCGAGAAGTTCGGCGTCGAGAAGTTCGGCGAAAAGGGCGAGGACTTCGACCCCACCAAGCATGAGGCAATCCTGCACAAGCCGGATGCCGATGCCGACAAGGAAACCGTCGACACCGTGGTGGAAGCCGGCTACCGTATCGGCGACCGCGTAATCCGCGCCGCCCGAGTAGTAGTAGCCTCCCCGCAAAACTGATAACGGCCAGCTCGCTAACGAGCTGACATTACCTTGGCTCCCGCTGGCGGGAGCTGGCAGCCGAAGGCTGACTGAGGGTGGTCAAACACTGAATATAAACCACCCTCAGTCTCGCTTCGCTCGACAGCTCTCGCCAGCGGGAGCCAACCATAAAGACTTTTCAAGAAAGGAGACATGAATGGCTGAAAACGAATGGCTCAGTAAAGACTTCTACAAAGTCCTTGGTGTCTCCAAGGACGCTTCGGACGACGACATCAAAAAGGCGTACCGCAAGCTCGCCCGCAAGTACCACCCTGACGTCAACAAGACCAAGGAAGCTGAGGAGAAGTTCAAGGACATCTCCGAAGCCTACGACGTGCTGAGCAAGAAAGAAGATCGCCAAAAGTACGACGCGATTCGCCAGTTCGGCATGGGCGGCGCCCGCTTTGCCGGTGGTTCCGGTGCCGGCGGCTTCGACGCTTCCGGCTTCTCCGATATCTTCGGCTCCATGTTTGGCCAGGGTGCCGGTGGCAACGGTTCGCGTATCCGCTTCTCCACTTCGGGCGGCGGCAACCCCAATCTCAACGACATCTTCTCGATGTTCGGTGGGGCCGCGGGGCAGGGTGCTGGCGGCTACGGCCAGCAGGCATACGGTAACGCCGGTGGCTACGGCTATGAGGAAGCCCCGCGCCCCGAAAACGGCGAGGACCGCAACTCCAAGATCAGCTTGACCCTTCGTCAGGCGGTCAAGGGTGCGACCGTGTCCCTGTCCGTGGATGGCAGGAAGTTCAAGGCTCATGTGCCCGCCGGCGTCAAGGACGGTCAGAAGATCAAGCTGGCCGGCAAGGGCAAGCCGGGCATCAACGGCGGCAAGGCCGGCGATTTGTACCTGCACGTCACCGTCAATCCGGATTCCACGTTCTCGATGCGCGGTCGTGACATCGTCATGAACCTGCCCGTCACCGTAGGCCAGGCCGTGGCCGGCGGCAAGGTCGACGCCAAGGACATCGACGGGAACCTGGTTACCTTCAAGGTGCCTGCGGGCTCCAGCTCCGGTGCCGAGGTCAAGTTGGCCGGGCTGGGCGTCAAGCGTGGCAACCAGCCGGGCGACCTGATCGGCCGTGTGCAGATCATGGTCCCTGCCAAGCCGGGTCTGGCGGTCAAGCACGCCGCCAAAGAATTCGACGAAAAAGCCGGCGACTATCTCAACTAACAGGGGCTCCCGCTGGTAGAAGCTGAATGAGCGCAATCTTGGCTCCCGCTGGTGGGAGCTGTCAGCCAAAGGCTGACTGAGGGTGGTCTTGGCTCCCCTCTCTGAGGGGAGCCGGGAATCGAACCGAAGGCTCTCAAAATCACAGGAGGTGAACAATGGCGCGGTTAGCCAACCAGATGAAGCAGTTGTACGCGATGTGCGCAACCGCGCTCGTGATGGGCAGGGCCGATCTCGACGGAGCCGATGACGTCGGCTTCGACATCGAACTGCCCATCTTCACCGTCGGCCAGACCGCCGAGTTGGCCAACATTCACCCCCAGACCCTCCGTCAGTACGACCGCCTCGGTTTGGTTCGTCCGCAGCGCACGGATGGCGGCGCTCGCCGCTATTGCCTGCGTGACATTGCCCGCCTGACTCGCGCTCAGCGCCTGAGCCAGGACGAAGGCATCAATCTTTCCGGCATCGCACGCATTTTGGTCCTCGAAGAAGAGAATCGCCAACTGCGCCGCGAAGTCAAACGCATGCAAACCGGCGACCAGGAGAGCGTTTTCGCCGCAGGCCGTGACGGCAATATTGTGGAGGTACAACGCTCCAACCGCGCCCGCCTCTGGCGCAACGCCATCCGCCGCGAAACCCGCGAACTGCCCGGCCGCGATACTGCCGCCGATACCGCTGCCGGCGCCACCGGCGACTCCAACTCCACTCCCGCCGACTTCAAGTCCATGGTCCTGTGGGGTTGGTGAGTCTGGCCGCATTGCTTCGATTCCTTCTCCATTCGTAAAACTGTTTGTTATCTCACATCGGGCAGCTGCCGAAAAAAGCACGAATTTTCTTGATGGAGATGTCAAGGTTTGTTACGGTTCTTCGCAGACTACCAAATTGATTGCGGGCAAAGTCGCCGGATCCAAGCCCTGTCTAGGTTACGGAGCAAAAGTCGGGTTGGCGTTCATTGGCCGAGAGGCTTTGCGCCCTGATACCTATGCCGATACCGTGCATCGTGTGGCTGTTGACATCGCCACATATGACCAGCAAAGTTGCCTGGCTCCGCAGACCGTGTTCGTGGAGACTGATGGAGCCCTCACCCCTCGTGAAGTGGCTCAGCTGCTCGGTGGCGAGCTTGAGAATCAGCAGCGCAAATATCCGCGCTCCGTATTGAGTGACGCCGAGAACGTGGCCATTCAGCGGGCGCGCACCGACGCTGAGATGAGAGCCTTGATGGGCGGGAAGGCCGCGGTGTTCGCCAGTGGCCATAGCACGGCATGGTCGGTGCTGTATCGAGAACTTGACGGTAGCGGTGCCGACGAGGATGTTGCTTCGCTGATGTCGCCGTTGAACCGCACCGTCAACGTGGTGGCGGTGCCAGATTTGTTGGACGCTGCCAGAAGACTGACTTCCTGCCGTGGCTGGCTGCAGAGCTGCGGTGTCGCTGTGGATTCAACCAGACTGTTTGGTCTTGCAGATATATTGGCCGCGGTCGGTGTGAATCGCATCTGTCCGCTCGGTGAGATGGATCGGGCGAAATCCGGCTGGCATCATGATGGGGGCTTCAACCTCATCGATCTGTTGCGCGCGGTGGATGTCGAACGCGGCAGCGATGTGTACAGCGATTCGTTCGATATGGATATGGAATAGGCCTGTGCCGTTGCGGGCAGCAGGGGCTGGTAGCAGGGCGAAAGGCAAGGGTAATGACAGAGCAAAGCGATATGGCACGGCGTCCAATGGTGAATCTGGATGGCAGAACAGCGATCATCACCGGTTCCGGCAGGGGCATAGGAGCGGCCGTGGCGAAATGCCTGGCATCGCACGGAGCCGCTGTTGTCATCAATTACGTACATGACGCCGCCAGCGCGCAGCGCACTGTTGAAGACATCCACTCACTGGGAGGCTTGGCTATAGCTGTACAGGCGGATGTTTGCGATGAATCGCAATCTTCCAAGCTGGTGGGTACCGCTGTCGACTCATTCGGCGGCGTGGACATCTTAGTGAATAATGCTTTCGGACGCTTCTCCTTTGATCCGCGTCGCTGTTCCACTTTTGCTGGAGGCGATTGGGATGAGTTTAGCGCACAGATCGAGGGATGCCTGCATGGTGCATATCTGATGTGCTCACATGTGGTGCCGCTGATGCGAGCCCAGACCTCCGGGCGTATCATCAACATCTCCAGCAATCTGGTCGATTCGCCCATCGTGCCCTACCATTCGTATATCACTGCCAAAGGCGGCTTGGTCGGCATGACCCGCTCTCTGGCCCAGGAGCTGGGCGGCTTCGGCATTACCGTTAATGCCATTGCCGCAGGTTTGACGGCCGGAACCGCATCCAGCGCAGCCACCACCGAGGATGTTCGTGAACGAATCATTGCCATGACGCCTCTTGGCCGCCTTGCCCGTCCCGATGACATCGCCGGAGGGGTCGCGTTGTTGGCGTCCGACATGGCCGGCTTCATTACCGGGCAATGTCTGCACGTCGATGGTGGTTTGACCATGCGCTGAGGCGCAGGAGCGGTGTGCTGACGCGCTATGGTTGTCGCATCCGGTTGGTGCAATGGAATGCAGCAAGAGTAAAGGCGCCGATTGGCGTGCGGTCATGCGAACGGAGGTAACCATGCTGCTCGAAGCCGTGTTCTGGGATTTGGACGGTACTCTCATCGATTCTGAGCCGCTCTGGCATGACGGTGAGATTGAGATCGCGCACAACAATGGCGGCGAGTGGAACGAGGACCTCGGTTGGGAGTGCTCCGGCACTCCGGTGCCACACGTGGCAGAGGCCATGATTGCGCATGGCTGCACATTGAGCGTTCCCGAAATCGACAAGCAGCTCAAGGATTATGTATTCAAGGCGGAGGTCGAACGTCTGCCGTGGATTCCTGGTGTGCAAGACGTGCTGCGTTCGCTCAAGGAAGCCGACATCCCATCCATGCTGGTCACTACTTCGCCTCGCCGCATGGCCGAGAACATCATGAAGCAGGCTGATGGATTGCTTGCCGGCTACGTCTGCGGCGATGATCCGTACGAGCACAAGCCGAGCCCCGCCCCATATCTGGCCGCGGCTGAGAGACTCGGCATCGCGCCTGAAGACATGGTCAAGTGCGTGGTAATGGAAGATTCCTCATCCGGTCTGCGCTCCGGCGCCGCCTCGGGGGCCACACTGATTGCGCAGACTGGCTGGATTCGCACCGACACTTCCGGCCTTGGCCAGTTTGCCTCCATCGACTCGTATGAGGGCATCGATGCGGCCGCGCTGGATGCCTTTGTGCTGCAGCGTTTGGGGGAGTAGGAATTTCGTTTGTATTGCGGAGTTTGTGTGGGAAACCCCAGTCGACCTGATGTTATAGGCCGGCTGGTAGGGTATTTGACGGTTTGCATATAACTGTCTGGTTCATTGGGCTGGCAGCTCAATACAAGATTTAGGACTCATAGGAAACACATGGGCTTCGTTAATTTCATCCTTGAACTGCTGAAGGATCCACGCGCCGCGATTGCCGGTTGGATTGCCATGGGTGTGGCGCCGACCCTCGGCTTCATCTTCCTCATCGTATTTATCGAAACGGGTGTGGTGTTCTTCCCATTCCTGCCGGGCGACTCCCTGCTGTTCGCCGCCGGTGTGTTCGCCGCTCCCGATGCCGCGACCGGCAAGGCTGCGCTGCCGCTGTTCTGGCTGCTGCCGGTGGTCTGGTGCGCCCCGATTATCGGTGACCAGTGCAATTACTTCATTGGCCACTTCTTCGGCCGCCGCATTATCCAGTCCGGCAAGGTGAAGGCCTTGACCCCGGAGCGTTTGGCCAAAACCGAGCACATGATTGAGAAGTGGGGCCCGCTGGCCGTGTTCCTGGGCCGTTTCTTCCCGTTCATTCGTACGTTCATGCCGTTCATCTCCGGTATTTCCGGCATGCGTTGGAGCCGATTCACCCCGTTCTCGGTGGCTGGCGGCCTGTGCTGGTCCACGCTGTTCACGCTGCTGGGTTACTTCTTCGGCAATATTCCGGCCGTGCAGGATCACTTCGAATTGGTGATCGTGCTGATTCTGCTGGTTTCGCTGGCTCCCACCATCATCGGTTTGCTGAAGGCCAAGTTCGGCAAGAAGAAGCCGGAGTCGGTTGCCGATTCCCAGCTGGATACGATGGAATCCGGTATCGAGAACCTTAATAAGTAGTTTTTGGTGCTGTAGGGTTCGTTTCTTTTCCAAGCCCCGTTCCGCATGTGATGTGCGGAACGGGGCTTTGTTGTGTTATCCACATTGTTGGTGGACAACATGCCGGGGTGTGGATAATTCGGCAAGCTGGAACCACAGAACCTGATTTCGGTTGAAATAGGTTGGCTCGCACGGTTCAATCTCCCTATGAATATCGACACATCCTCTCGCACTGTTCGCGTTGCTCGCTCTCCGGCAGCGGCCGTTTCGTCCTCTCCCCAGTCCGCTGGGGTCGGGCCCTCCCCGCCACCGCGCTACTACACCCCTCCTCCGCAACCAATGGCTGCGTATGAGAGAAAACGGTCGAACAGGACTCCGGAAGAATCGTTCTCCACGAACGTGGCATTGCACAATATTGTGACCGTGACTTCGGGTCACGGTGGCGTGGGGCTCAGCGTCATGGCCTCTATGCTTGCGCTGACGCTCACGGAGCGTGGGCAAAGCTGCGTGTTGGTCGATGCCGATTTCGTGGCGGGATGCTTGGATCTGCTGCTAGGCCTCGAGCGTGAGCCGGGTCTGCGTTTCAGTCAGATAGACGCTCCGTTGGGCCGTATTGAAGGAGCGGCACTGCGTCATGAGCTCATTGACTGGGAGGGTATTCGTGTGCTGCCGTGCGATCCCTGGAGCACGCGGCAGCCTGAATGGTGGGAAGTGCAGGCCGTGATTCGGGCACTTGCCGAAACGCACGATATTGTCATCGTAGATGCCGGCCAGGGAGGCCTGATTGAAACAGTGAGTGACTTGCGCCATGGAGTGCAGGTTATGGCCGCGGAACTTTCGGTAATCGGTTTGGCCCGGGCCAAAGCCCATCGGCTCAGATTGTCCGCATGGGAATGCGGGATTCCCCATATCGTCGGCATCGAACCGAGAGGTACGCCGCGAGGTCGCGGGAGCGTGGATGTTGCCGAAGCCGAAGATTATCTGAGCGCTGCAGTGGTGGGTCCCATCCGTCTGACTTCCGGCTTGTGCGGTGATGTGCTTGAGGGATTAGGCATCCGATCCGTGCCCAAGGGAAGTCGTAAGGCCATCGAGGCACTCGCCGATGCGGTGGAGCGGGATATTCGCGCTGGTGCTCGGGCTGCCTGATTGAAGTGGGGATATCATGACGGCATTGCATCGCGCAGGCATGTTTTTCGGGTTATTGGATGAGCTTGCTTCAGATGATCGAGTCACTGATATTGCGGTGACTTGTGAGGGCCGCGTCTGGGCGGATCGTGGCAGCGGTATGCGGGAGCATATCTTGCAAGTGCCATTCCGATCGCCGCAAGTGGTGCGTGATTATGCGGTGCAGTTATGCGCGCAATTGGGGCGTCGCCTGGATGATGCGTGCCCTATTGCCGATGCCTCCAATATGCATGGTGTGCGTGTCCATGCGGTGATAGCGCCGTTAGTGCCGCAAGGGGCGTCGATTTCCATACGATTCCCCGGCAGCGAGGTGACATCGTTGCAGCGGCTTGCCCAGTTGGGCATGTTTCCTGCCGGCTGGATTTCGGTACTAAGCGGGCTGGTGAGCAAGAGAGCCGCCGTGCTGATTACTGGCGGTACCGGCGTGGGCAAGACCACCCTGGCAAAGGCGTTGCTTGCGCAGTGTGATGCGAATGACCGTATCGTCACCGTGGAAGAGGTGCGGGAGCTTGGCGATTTTGGCCATGGGAATCATGTTTCCATGGCGGTGAGGGAAGCGAACGTTGAAGGCGAAGGTGCGGTGGGCCTTCCCGATTTGGTGAAAGCCACGCTGCGCATGCGCCCCGACCGGGTGGTGTTGGGGGAATGCCGTGGCGAGGAGATTGTGGATCTGCTGAGGGCGTTCAATTCCGGCCACCGGGGCGGCATGACCACCTTGCATGCGAACAGCGTGGCGCAAGTGCCGCAGCGTTTGATCGCACTGGGATTACTGGCCGGTGTGGCTCCTCGTGCATTGGCCATGCTTGCCGAAGGCGCCTTCGATGCGGTGCTGCATCTTGAACGAGTGGACGGCCGTAGGCATATTGCACAAATCGGCACTTTGCACGCCTCGTATGGTGAATTGCAAGGCGTTCCATTGGTGGCTTGGGACGGTTCGGCCGAGCCTCGATATTCACCTCAGTGGCGTGATTTCGCAGCATTGTGGGGCTGTAGCTAGGGGTGGGATATTGCTCTGGTGTGTGATGCTGACGATGGTCGCTGTGCTGATATGGCCTAGTCGCCAATCTGGGGTTGTTGATCGTCTGCGTGATGTGCGGACTCTTTCTGGAAGGTTCAATCGAGGTGCTGGTGGAGATTTCGTGAGCCGGAATGGATGGGGCTCGAACGTCGGAGGTGGTGCTGGACGTAGAACGACAGCAGCATTGCCGAGGAGCGGAATCGCTCAGGTATTGGCCTCCGCCATCGCTCGCATGGCAGGTGGAGGAACGCTGGTGGAAGCGTTCGAGGAGCAATTCGGCGGACGTTTTGCCGTGCGCAGGCTGACCCCACAACGCCTGACCGACTTGTTTGAGCGGCGACGATTGCCGGACGAATCACGCGCGCAGTCCGTGCGTGCCGCCATGGGCGCTGCTGCGGCAGCAACAGTCAGCGAGGAATTGGGCTGCCGTGCCGTGCCCTGCTTGGAGGCGGTATTGGATGTCTACTCGCATATGAGATTGATGCAGAACATGAGGGCGCAGGCCTTCGCCGTGCCTCAAGCCACGGTTGGTTTGCTCAGCGCGTTGCCGGCAATCGCGGTTGTGTTGGGGGAATTGATGGGAGCTCACCCCTTGCTGTTCTTGTTCGGTTCTCAACGCGGCCTAGTGTGTTTGGTGTCGGGCGGATGCTGCTATGTGGTCGGTCTGGTTTGGATGCGCGCCCTGATGCGAGACGGCTGACAGCTATCGGGGTGAGACGAAGATGATTGGAACATGCATTGCATCGGGGTGCGCGGCGTTCGCATGCTGGCTGAGCATGGTGAAGCCGCGTGCAGCCAGTCGTCTGCCTGACATTGGGCAATGGGCGAATCATGACGAGCCTGTTGTGGTTGCCGATGCGGCATGGACCATGCTGGTGCTGCGGATGGTGCAAGTGTCTCTGCGGCAAGGAGCCTCGGTTCCGCGGGCCCTTGATGTTGTGGGCCGTGCTGTTGGAGGCGCATACGGTCGATGCTTAAGCCGCGTGGGTGAATCATTATTGCGCGGCGTCTCATGGTCGGACGCATGGTGTGCCGCCTTAGCCGGGACGGATGCTTCGGCGGGTATGAACCATTCCGCTCGTTTGGGTGGCGCAAAACGGCGAGGCCGGTCAGGGCAGCATGGCGATACGGATGGTGGTGCTGGTGACATCGCACTGGGCATGATCCGCGAGTCTTTGGAACCGGCTTGGTTGCAAGGGGATTCTCCCGGAGTGCTTATCGACGCTGCTGTCGAACAGCTTGATAAGGATGAGCGAGCGCGTATAGAACGTGCCGCTGCCCGTTTGTCCGTGCGTTTGCTGATGCCGACTGGCTTGTGCTTTTTGCCGGCGTTTGTCATTGTCGGAGTGCTTCCAGCAATTGCTTCTTTCCTGATGTAGGTTTCTTCTGGCCTGTTTTGGTTGTCTCGTCTTGCGTTGTGCCATGACGCATGGCTGGTGGTTATCCACTTTTGTTGTGGATGACACGCCGCGGTGTGGATAACTTGGCAAGCTGGAACCACATGTGCCGTTCGCTGATGCGCCGCACGCCGGATTGCTTCACAGTGGAACTCACCTCGCGTCACAGTGTTCGGCGCGAGGGCCAAACGCTATCGCACGGAGTCAGGAAAGCGCACGATTGATGTGGGCCTTCCCGTGGGGAAAGGAATACCGATGGACACGCACATTCCCATCATCGTTGATGGTCAAGCGGGCATATTTGCCCACAGCAAAGCCAAAATCGCAGAGCTCAACGCCCGTGCCAAAGAACGACTATGCCTCATGGATGTACGGATGCGCACGCTTATGGCTGAGCCGGAAGAAGGAGCGGCCACAGCCGAGTACGCGGTGGTGCTGATTGCCGCCACCGGGTTCGCGGCGCTTTTGGTCACCGTTCTGAAGTCGGATGCCATTAAGACGTTGCTGACAAATCTGATCAAAAAGGCGTTGAACGTCGGGTGAGCGACTCGGAAGGGCAATGAACATGAGAAAAGGTCTCAGCAGATGGCTCGCCCGTTTGCCGCCTGTGCACAATGAGGGTGCGGCCACGGCCGAGTTCGCGGTAGTGCTGCCCAGCGTCATTGCAATAACGGGGGTGTTGCTGACGCTTACCCGAGTGGTTGCGGTATCCATGGATTGCCAAAGTGCCGCAACGGCATCCGCGCGTGAATTGGTGGTTTCTGATGATGAATCCGCAGCACAACAGGCTGCCGTGAATATTGTGGGAAGCCGAGTGGATGTGACTGTGCATCAGGAAGGCAGCTTGGTGCGAGTGGCGGTCGAATGCCCCGTTTTGCCAGGGCCTTTGAATGTGACTCCTACTCGGGTGCATGGGGAAGCTGTGGCTGCGCGGCAATAACACACACGGTCGGTCGGGAGGGGGAACGGCGATGGCGGCATGTATGCCACGTATGTCACGTCTTGAAGAAGGGTCAGGCACAATGGCCGGTGTCATGCTGGTCATGCTGGTTGGGGTGGCTCTTTCGGCAACGGCATGCATTGGCAATCTGGTGGTTTGCCAAAACCGGGCACGTTCCCTAGCTGACCTCATCGCTTTCGATGCCGCCTATGCCGCATGGCATGGGTGGGCGGACGATCCATGCGCGTTCGCAGGTCAGCTGGCCGTATCCAATAGCGTCGCATTGCCCGATTGCATGGTGCAGTCGGATGATGTGCAGGTCACCGTGGCAGTGGATACTGCAGTCCCATTGACGCCGCGCGTGCAGCGAACGGCTCTTGCCGGACCGGCGGAATGCGATAAGGGAGGTGCTAGTGAGTAACCACACAGCATAAAACAGGGCCGCATTCTAGCGGACTTCCGCCATCCTTGGCTAAGGTAAAAGCATGAGCGAGAGTGAACACAACGAGCGCCGCAGCATCGTGGCAATGGTGGGAAACCCCACCTCCGATAAAGGACGCGGTGCCAAGGTGGATGCGCAGGTGCTGAATCTGCTGGAAGAGGCAGGTCGCTCCCATAATTTTGAAGTCATCGACATTACCGGTACGAGTTTCGAGGATTCATTGCATCAGGCTCGTGAACGGTCGCATGAGTATGACTACTTGGTGGTGGTCGGTGGCGACGGCATGATAGCGCTTGGCGCCAATGCGGTTGGGTGCAGCGGCAAGCCTTTGGGTATTGTGGCCATGGGGTCGGGCAACGATTTCGCTCGCGGGCTCAAGCTGCCGGTGAACCGTATTGAAACCGCGGTGGAAGGCATCGTGGGCGCCATCGTGCGCGGTTCGCATATCGATGTGGACATGGGCCGTGTGACTTCCTTGGAAGGTGGTTATGCGGTAGATACGTCCACCGGGGAGGAATACGAGTGCGAGGGCGACAGGTCCGCTGAGTATCCGATCGATCGCTACTATGCTGGCATGCTCTCCTGCGGTCTTGATGCGAGCGTCAATGACCGTGCGAACCATTCGCGTCTGCCGACCGGCACCATGCGCTATTTCTCGGCGGCACTGGTGGAGCTGACGCATATGAAGCGTTATGGATACCACATCAAGGCCACGTTGGCCGATGGTTCCGTGGACGAGAGGGACATCATCACCCCGCTGTTGACAGTCGCGAATTCACGGCATATCGGTGGTGGTATCGAGGTGTCGCCATACTCCTGTTTCTCCGACGGATTGCTGGATTTGGTGTGGATGGATCATGTGCCGAACGTGCGGGAGTGCGCAGTGGCTCTTGCGAATGCGTATAACGGCAAGCTGCTTGCCTCCGACGTATTTGGGTGGGAGCGGATTCGAGAAATCGAGGTCACTCGCGCAAACGAAGGCGATGAGCCTCCGGTGCTGATGGCTGATGGTGAATACATCGGGCATTTGCCGGTTCGTGTGGTGGCGGAGAATTGCGCGCTGCGCGTGCTGGTGCCGCCGGCCGTGGCGGCACGTGAGGTCGATTCCAGGCAGCAGGTGCTCGATGCCATCACCCGCGATGGCCGTGATCCCGTGACCGGACGCTTTAACTAGACGAAAATGCTTTGGCTCCCCTCTCCGAGCGGAGCTGTCGGCGAAGCTGACTGAGGGGAGGTCTGCCGCTGGCAGCGGTTATGCGATGTAGCTTTCGATGTGTAGCGTCTGTGCAATGACTTCCTTGATGGTGCGGTCGCTGACACCGGGGTGTGAGCGGATCAGGGAGATCAGTCCCACGTTGAGCGTGAAGAACGTCTCGTGGACGTTGATGATTGGCAGCCCATGCATCTGCTCGAAGTCGCGCACTGTGGTCTGGGCGATGTAGTCTGCGATGCGGTCGGCGGCCCGGTCGATGAATTTGATGTACAGTTCGGCGTTGCCGTCCTGGATCATCCGGTTCGAGAACGGGCTTTCGTCGGCAATGAGCGAACGCAGTACGAGAACGATTTCGTCAAGCGCCTTGTTCACGTTGCCGATTTCGCGGGCCTGGTTCCATTCCTCGAGCTTGGTGAGGATCTCATCGATCACATCATCCAGCACGGCGTCGGCCACGGCGTCCTTGTCGTTGAAGTAGTGGTAGAACAGCGATCGCGTCATGCCGACCTTGCTGGCGATGTCGGAGACGGTGATCTTGGAGAAGCCCTTTTCCAAGCAGATTTCGCGTGCGGCGCGCACAATGGACTCGCGGCGAGTGTCTCCGCGGCTGGCGCGCTTGTCCTTGAGAATCTGGCTCATGGGTGCCTCCTGAATGTAACTGATGTTGACACTATGTTAAACAAACGGGAGTACGAGGAAATACCGAACAAAATAACGTCAATTCCGAAACCGTGTGGTGCATGGCGCCCATGAGATCGCCAATATATCGACGAAGCAATGAACTGCTCGGAACGGTATATACCGAAACGATCTCTGTTATTTACGAAAAATTGAGTGAGGGGCAAGGTAGGTTAGTAGCTATGGCACTTGCACTATATCGTCGCTATCGTCCGGACACCTTTGAAGGTGTGATCGGCCAGGACCAGGTCACGGTTCCTTTGATGCGAGCCCTTGACGAGGGCAGGCTCACGCATGCCTATTTGTTCTCCGGCCCGCGAGGCTGCGGCAAGACCAGTTCCGCGCGTATCCTGGCCCGTTGCGTCAACTGCGCCAAGGGCCCAACCTCGCATCCGTGCGGCGAGTGTGAAAGCTGCAAGGATCTGGCCACCGGAGGCCCGGGATCCATCGATGTGGTCGAAATCGATGCCGCCTCACACAACGGTGTGGACGATGCCCGTGAATTGCGCGAACGCGCCGGGTTCGCCCCCGCCCGCGACCGCTACAAGATTTTCATCCTCGACGAGGCTCACATGGTCACGCAGCAGGGCTTCAACGCGCTGCTCAAGATCGTTGAGGAACCGCCCGAGCATGTGATGTTCATCTTCGCCACCACCGAACCGGACAAGGTGATTGGCACCATCCGCTCGCGTACCCATCATTACCCGTTCCGTCTGGTGCCGCAGGAGGTCATGGGCCCCTATCTGGAAACGATCTGCGAGAAAGAGAGCATCAAGCCTGAGCCCGGCGTGCTGAAACTCGCGATGCGTGCCGGCGGCGGCTCCATGCGAGACACCCTGTCCGTGTTGGACCAGCTCATGGTCGGTTCCGTCGAGGGCGTCATCACCCATGATGCCGCCGTGGCTCTGCTTGGTTTCACTCCTGAAGCGTTGATCGGTGAGGCCATCGATGCGGTCATCGATCATAACGGCGAGGCCCTGTACGGCGTGATTCAGAAGGTCGTGGTCGGCGGGTTCGACCCACGACGATTCGTGGAGGATCTACTGGCCCGCGTGCGTGACCTGCTGGTGCTGACTTTGGCGGGCGACCGCGCGGAATCCGTGCTGTCAGACACGGCCGAGGCCGAGGACATGGACGACCTGCACCGCCAGGCCAAGGCCCTTGGACTGAGCGCGCTCACCGCCATTGCGGATATCATCAACACCACGCTGGGTGCCATGACCGGTGCCATCTCCCCGCGTATGCGACTCGAATTGCTGGCGGCCCGACTGCTGGCCGGCAGCGAAAACGGGTTCGTTGCACCCGCTGCCGCTCCCGCATTGGGAGCTCCCGCGCCAGCCACAGGAGCTGTAGCCTCTGCCGCTCCCGCTACGGGAGGTGCGGCAGGAGGCTTCGCTGGAGCGTCTCGCGGCGGTTTCGCCGGGGCCTCACACGGTGGATTCGCCGGCGCTGCACGAAATCAAGCACAGACGCAGACCGCGCCCGCAGCCGCCGCCCCTGCTGCGCCTGCATCTCCTGCTACGAATGCTGCGGCTCCAAGCTCCGACTCCCGATCCACTGATGAAAAGTGGAATGCAGCCGTTGCCGCATTGCCGCAGGCCATCCGCGAATACGTCACCAGAGACAAGGTGCCGACGGTGGCATTCGGCCCCAACCGTAAGGGATTGCCCTGCCTGTCCATGACCTTCGACAAGCCACTCAGCCAGCATGCGTTTGCGCTCGCGGTGGATAACAGCGGCAAAAAGGCCGCAATCGTGGTGATGGATGCCGTACGCCAGGAATTCGGTGCCGATGCGGTTATCGCTCCTGCGGCCGTTGCGGCCAACGGTGAGCGAGTGGAATCCGTCAAGCGCCTGAGCCCCGAACAGTTGGCCAAGGTCAAGCAGCAGATTGCGATGGCCAAGGCGGGTCTGGCCGCTTCGAGTCTGGGAGCTGGCCTGGGCATGCATTCCGGCAGTGAGCCAAAAGCTCAGAAGCCGGTTGCTGAGGGGAACGCCGAAGATGCGGATGGCAGCCACCGAGCCTCTGGCGTAACGCCGGGAGGCACTTCGAACAAGCCCGATTTGGATGATGACGATCCATGGGCCAAACCTGCCGCATCGTCTGAGGCTGTGGGCGAGCCATCTGCGTCTGCAGGTGAGCCGTCTGTTGATGGTTTTGCTCCGAGCAATCCAGACCCTGCATCTGCACAGGCGCCTGAAGAGCACCACAAGAAGCATGTCGCCGTGCCGGACATGAGCGATGACGTGGACCCATGGGCAACGCCGGCAGCACCTGTCGCACACGCACAAGATGCGACCGCCAATACCCAGGCCGGCCAAGCTGAGCAATCCACCGCGTCTACTTCCTCGAACGTGGGTGCCCCGGCTGCGGATTCTGCTGCCTCAACGGCATCCGCTGACCCGTGGAACCGGCCGGTGCCTCCGCCTGCCGAACCGATGGGTGGCCCGTGGAACCAGCCTGCTGCGTCTGCGCCGCAAGCTGCGCCGGATCCATGGAATCAACCAGCTCCTCCGCAATCGGAACCGGATCCGTGGAATCAACCGCAGGATCAGGCTCAGCGGCAGACCCCATCGCAGAGTCAGGGTATGCCGCAAAGCCAGAACTCGGGCGCTGCTGACCCGTGGAACCAGCCAATGCCACCGAGCCCTCAGCCGCAGGTTGCGGCCGAGGACGATGAGTATTCGATGAGCGACCAGTCGCTTGGCGATGCCACGGCCATGAAGATGGATGATCTCAAGAAGCTGTTCGAGGTCAAGAAGGTCGAGGAGTTTGCGGCCGATGACCCAAAGAACCCGAAGAACATCCAGCCCGCCAAGAAGCATACGGATGACTGATCGCAGCACACCATACGAAACAAAGAAAAACATGAGGAGCACACATGGCATTGGCCTATGACGGCGCCATCCAGCGGTTGATTGACGCATTCGGGCACCTGCCCGGAATCGGTCCCAAAGGAGCTCAGCGCATTGCTTTCTACATGCTGTCCGCCCCCGAAGATGAGGCCCGCGAGCTGGCCGAGGCCATCGAAGAGGTCAAGGCCAAGGTTCGGTTCTGTGAGATTTGTGGCAACGTGTGCGAGACGAGCCCTTGCCCGGTGTGCGCGGACCCGCGCCGCGACCGCAGCGTGATCTGCGTGGTCGAGGAGCCTAAGGACGTGATGAGCATCGAGCGCACCCGCGAATACCGCGGCCTCTACCATGTGCTCGGCGGCGCCATCAACCCGATGGCCAACGTTGGCCCTGCGGATTTGCGCATCCCCGGCCTGCTCAAGCGTTTGGAAGGCGATGAGGTCAAAGAGGTGATCATGGCGCTTGACCCGAACATCGAAGGCGAAGCCACCACCAGTTACCTGACCCAGTTGCTGCGTCCGGTAGGCGTCAAGATTACGCGTCTTGCCAGCGGTCTGCCGGTCGGCTCCGACCTCGAATACGCCGACGAAATCACCCTCGGCCGAGCCCTAGCCGGCCGCCGCGAAGCTTAAGCGGCATCTCTCTCCTTAAGAGTCTTAATTTCCATATGCGGCAATTGCCGAACCGTCGTTGCCGTCCGCTCTGCAGATTGCCGTTGATCATGGGTTGCTTGCGACTAATATGACGATTATTTTGGCCGGCAGTAATGAAGGGTTTATGGAGAGCGAGGTGCTTGGCCGTAAAAGCCGATTGTATGGCCGACGCACTGCCCAAATCAGGTTGTTGCCGTTCGATTACGCTGACGCAGCGAAATTTCTTCCTAACACGAAGTCGCAGGATTTGGTTCGTTATTACGCGACTTTTGGCGGTACTTCGTACTATCTTGCGCGTATCAATGAATCCGATGGATTCGAAGATAACGTACTTCGACTGTTGTTCGACAACCTTTTAGCAAATGGTGGTGTAATGATCCGATTGCGCGGGAACAGACCGATATTGATGTGATTGCGGCTGATTCTCTGAGTAAGCAGATATTGATAGGCGAGTGCAAGTGGCGTAACTCATTTAATGAGACGGAAGCCGTTGAGCGGCTGCGTGGGAGGGCCGGATTAATCCGTGGTTACTTGCCGGAGACAGCTCGGTTTGTGCTGTTTTCAAAAAATGAGGTAGGTGAATCTATCCGAAATCGATACTGCGAGGATGAACGTATGTCGTTTGTGTCTGTGGACGACATGTATGCCGGATGATTATACGGATGGTGGCAACTCGCCTACTGGCTTCTTGACTGGCTCGGCAAGCACTCTCAACGTATCGTTGGCGCTTTCTCCGTCGCGGCGATGCCAGGGCCAGAAAGCGGCGTGATGCATGATGCGTGCGGGCTTGTGCCGCCGCAGTAGCCAGATGATGAACAGTCCAGCCAGCAGTATGCCGACACCGACCGCGATGCCAATGGTCCGCCCGTCGTGCACGTCGCGTGGGTCGGGGGCAGGCACAGGAATCGAGACACGGTGCCCGGAAATCAACAGTCGGTGCGTGTTCACACCGTACGGCGTACAGGTCATCAGCGTGACGCGGTCCTCGCCCGGCGCGATGCGCAACTTTGAGGTGTCGTCCGGCAGAATCACTGAGATGTTATCCACCTTGTATCCCAAGGTCTCGCCCATGACTTCGATATAGAAGAAGTCGCCCTTCTTCACCTCGTCCAGGCGGGTGAACATCATGGCCTCCACCAGACCGCGGTGTCCGGTGATTACCGAATGAGTGGACTTGCCGCCCACGGGAAGCGATGTGCCGTAGAGATGCCCGGCGCCAGAGGCAAGTGCCTCCTCGGAGGTGCCGTGGTAAATCGGCAGGTTGATGGATTGCTTGGGGACTTTGATGGTGCCCATCACGCCGTTGCCGGCATCCAGTAGCGATTGGTATTCCTTGTCTTTCTTGGAGGCTGAGTCCTCGCCGCTGGCGCGTGACCCACCCTGCGCGGCCGAGAACGGATCGACCGCCTCGCCCAGTACGGGCTGACCGGAATCGGCAAGCTTCTTGTTGTAGGCGCGTGCGACTTTCAGCTTGTCCTCTGCCTGCGGGTAGGGCCATCCGGCCACTTGCTTGGCGCTGGTAGCAGCAGTGGCGGCCAGCTCCTGGCTGGATTGGAATTGCAGAGCCAGCGGGAAACAGGCTGCGCCGATGGCGGCGATGAGCAGAAGGATGGTGATGATGCGCATCGCCAGCAGATTGCGCTGGAGGCGGCGGCGTTCGGCTGCCAGATCGGAGACGTCGACGACCTCGTTGAACGGATCTTGGGTGAAAGTGTTGCTGGCTGCTGCCGCATCGGCTGCTGCTGAATCGTTTGTTGTTGTATCGACTGCTGCTGTATCGACTGATGCGTCGGCTATTGCTGCGGCGGATGCGTCGGCGGGTGCATTAGCGCGGGAACGGGCATGCTTGCTCTTCGGGCGTCTATGCAGAAAAGCCATTTTCTGTGTTCCCTCTCCCTATGCCTGCTGCCAGGGTGTGCGCATGCGTGTTTGCCTGTTGGCTGCCCCGAGTCTTGCTGTCACGTATGCCATCGAGTGTACGCCATCAATCGCATAACAATTTTCGCGGTACAAGGTACTGCGGAGAACCTGATTGCGCAACTCCCCGTCATGGGCCCCGCCGACCTTTTGGGGAACAGCACGCGGTGGGCGGCGAGCTTGTAATAGTACGTGTTCGCGCGCAGGTACTCCAGTGCCTCCTGCTCGTCGCATAGTTCGAACGCGACGCCCCTGGCCTTGGGATGCGCTATCTGCCCCTCGGTTGACAGCATCGGCTTGGGCGAGGCGCCTGAGGTGTCGTCTTCTTGCGGTGGCCCTTCCGAGTGAATGGGATGTTGGTCAGGCATGGTATGTCCTTTCTCGCTGCGTCGCCCGGCCTCGGTGCCGGGCGGCGGCGTAGACGGGAGCATACCGGATTAAGCGCGTCCACCACCATGTTTTCGGACAATGTGGTTCCAGCTTCCCCGATCTTAGGGAGTTTCTCGCTGAGGATTGGGCGGCAACGGTGTTGAATGTAGTTTTTGTACATTCAATGCACTAATTTTTGTACATTCAATGCGCAAAATTGATGGGTTCAGAATCGGAATCAAAAATGGACGCAATCACTTTCGTGACTTCGCCCTACAAAAAATGGAATTCTATGCAGCATTGGTCAGACGATACCGCTGGTACTTGCTCTTGGGCTTGTCCGGGAGCGTCAATGACAGTTTCCCGGCCTCGGCCATCGGCCGAATGCCCTCTCGTCGCGTATATTGCAGGCTTCGGCCTACATGATTTGCGATTTCCTGCGCCAATCGCGGTTCGGCGCAATACGCAAGAATAGTATTTTCGACGTCGGCCGGGCGCGGGCTGTTCTTGTCTTGGCCGGGCGTGGCGTCATGGTCGCTAGCATTCGTTTCCGCGCTGCTGTTGAAGAACCGTACGAGGAATGAACCTCTCTGGTCGATAAATTCCGGCTGCCGGACTCCGTGTGTCCTAGCCTCATCCCGAATAACGGGGATCCCCGAGTGGCGATTTTCCGCGATTTTCTCAATTTCCAAAATTGAAACTGGCGTGGGATTTCGCGTCGGCATGTTGGCATAGCCCAAATCGTTGATGCTTTGGCCGCCGTATACGCCGCCCGGATTCCAACATTCCAGCCGATCCGAAAACATAACAAGTCGGATGGGCGTGCCGTTGCAGTATGGGCCATAATCGCGGTGCATGAGAGCATTAGTGATTATTTCCGTACCGCGGTTTCCGGATATTCGGGGATGTCGGTGCGTTTTCCGTCGCGAATCACGACTCTCGTTTTCCCGTTGCGGGCAACGAACCCCAGCGCGCCTTCGAGCATCTCTGCGATAGTGCCCTCGTACCGCTTGTTGTCGATGAAGCGTTCTCCACCGTCATCGGGCTGCAAAACAGTGCCAGTGACTGCAATAGCGGTAATGCAAAGGTTGGGGTAGATGCGTTGCGGGTAATCGCCGAGCGTCATCATTCCGGCAAGCGTCGGCTTATTGTTTTGCATGGCCCCGGTCAAAGACAGAATCTCATCGTCCGAGCGGCGGGGGAGTAGCCTCAAAGAACACCCGGCGGAATCCTGAATGTTTGCAGGTTGCGGGTTCACCGTCGTGGTGCGACAGGGCGGCATATCGGTTCAGTGGCACAGCGGTTTAGCGGTGGCTATGCGGCGCCGCCGAACATCGGGTGTGCGGGCGGTGTACGGCGGAAGCGCGCGGGAGCATAATCGCCAAGGCTATTACGGTGTCCATATGCCGGCGATGGTTCGCTTCGCGAACGCGGCAACTTTTATAATCGTTGCGTTTGCGTAGAATAATCGGCAAATACTCCCAAGAGAAGAACAAAGGACAGCAGTGGCTCTCATCGTGCAGAAGTACGGCGGCTCGTCGGTCGCCGATACCGAATCGATCAAACGTGTGGCCAAGCGCGTTGTCGAGACGGAGAAGAAGGGCAACAAAGTGGCCGTGGTGGTCTCTGCCATGGGCGACACCACCGACGACCTCATCGATCAGGCCCTCAGCATCGACTCCAACCCGCCCGAGCGCGAGATGGACATGCTTATGACCGCTGGCGAGCGAATTTCCATGAGCCTGCTCGCCATGGCCATTCACGCCGAAGGCAGCCGTGCGCACTCCTTCACCGGTCAGCAGGCCGGCTTCCTCACCGACGCCCGTTACGGCGCGGCCCATATCAAGGCCGTCAAGCCGGATCGTGTGAAGAACGCGCTATCGCTGGGAGACATTGCCATCGTCGCCGGCTTCCAGGGCATCAACGCCAAGGGCGATGCCACCACGCTCGGCCGTGGCGGTTCCGACACCTCCGCCGTGGCGCTCGCCGTGGCCCTTGGTGCCGACGTTTGCGAGATTTACACCGACGTGGACGGCATCTTCACCGCCGACCCGCGCATCGTGACCTCCGCTCGTCGCATTCCTTCCATCGGCTACGAAGCCATTCTGGAAATGGCCTCCTGCGGTTCCAAGGTGCTGGCGCTGCGCTGCGTGGAATACGCTCAGCGCTTCAACATGCCGCTGCACGTGCGCTCCTCGTTCTCCCGCCGCCCTGGCACATTGGTGGTGCCTGACGGTGTGGATCCGCGCACGCTGCCGAACATCGACTGAGCGAGACCGAACCGAACCCGAATAACCGACAAAATCGTTAGCAATATCAAGCAAGACAAGGCAAGACATGACTGAAGAAGAAGCGAAATCCATGGGCGACCTGTTCCCCGACCTGGGTCCTGAAGCTCCGGTGATTTCCGGCATCGCCCACGACCGTTCTGAGGCGCTGGCCACCGTGCGCGGCGTGCCGAACGAGCCGGGCATGGCCGCCAAGGTGTTTACCGAGCTGGCCACCGCCGGCGTGAATGTGGACATGATTGTGCAGGCCGGTGCGTCCGTGGGTACTGCGGACATCTCCTTCACTGTGCCGGAGGCCGCCGTCAAGCAGGTGCAGAACACGCTGCTCGACAAGCAGGACGTGCTGGGCTACCACTCCTTCGATGTGAATACCAACGTTGGCAAGGTGGCCGTGGTGGGCGTCGGCATGAAGACTCACTCCGGTCTGGCCGCCAAGTTCTTCCAGGCCCTGAGCGATGAGGACATTAACGTGCTGATGATTTCCACTTCCGAGATTCGTATCGCCGCGCTTGTGCCGCTCGACCAGCTGAACGACGCCGTCAAGGCGCTGCACACCGCCTATGGCCTCGATGCCGACCAGATTGAGGCCGTGGTGTACGGCGGAACCGGTCGCTGAGCCGCGATACGTGCATTAAATCCGATGAAAGCCCTCCTCGCGGAGGGCTTTCTCGGTTTCGAGGGGCGGATTTGGCCTCTTCCTGACGTCTACTTCCATTTCGAGGGGCTCCTCGAATGCGAAACTCCAAGTATAAACGGCATTGCAGCAACATCATTTCGCCATTATTGAGCCACGGCTACTTGCCCATCAGCCCCTTGAAGCGGTAGTAGACGTCCGGAGAAAGCTAAATCAGCCCCTCGAAACGCGATTTGGTGCTGAAACACGATGCGAGAGACTTTTTTGGGTGGGGAAAAGTCAGGAAAGCATATGCGATAGTTGGCTTCAACGCAAGAGCCCGTTATTTCGTCGCGCGAGCGACGAAATAACGGGCTCTTCTGCAAAGCAGTATGGCAGCTACTTCTTGGTGATGTAGCCGAGGGCCTTGAGCATTTCGGCGCCCTCGAGTGCGCCGCCGGCGGCGCCGCGCAGGGTGTTGTGGGCCAGGCCCACGAACTTCCAATCGAAGATGGAGTCCTTGCGCAATCGGCCGATGGAAACGCCCATGCCGCCCTCGTAATCTACGTCGAGCTTGACTTGCGGGCGGTCGTCCTCGGTGAGGTACTGGATGAAGTGCTTCGGCGCGTGCGGCAGGCCGAGCTCGGACGCCTTGGAGGTGTAGTTCACCAGACGATCAATGAGCTCTTCCTTGGTGGCCTTCTTGCCGAAGTTCAGGAACACGGTGGCGGTGTGGCCGTTGAGCACGGGCACGCGGATACACTGGGACGTGATCTTGAGGTCGCCGTCGAACGGCACAATCTTGCCCTTGTCGGCGTCCACATGGCCGAACACCTTGAGCGGTTCCTTCTCGCTCTTTGCTTCCTCGCCGGAAATGAACGGGATGATGTTGCCCACCATCTCAGGCCAATCCTGGAAGGTCTTGCCCGCGCCGGAAATCGCCTGATAGGTGCTGACGACCACCTCGCGTGGCTCGAATTCCTTCCACGCGGCCAGCGCCGGAGTGTAGGCCTGAATCGAGCAGTTCGGCTTGACTGCGATGAAACCGCGTGTGGTGCCAAGGCGCTTGCGCTGGTGCTCGATCACCGCGAAGTGTTCGGGGTTGATCTCCGGCACCACCATCGGCACGTCCGGGGTCCAGCGGTGGGCGCTGTTGTTGGATACCACCGGGGTCTCGGTCTTGGCATAACGCTCTTCGATGGCGCGAATCTCGTCCTTAGGCATGTTCACCGCGGAGAACATGAAGTCCACGTTCGCGGCCACGGACTCGGCGTCGTCGCCGTCCGCAACCACCATGTGCTTGGCGTATTCGGGCATCGGCGTTTCCATCTTCCAACGGCTGCCGACGGCCTCCTCATACGTCTTGCCGGCGCTGTGTGCGGAAGCGGCAAGCGTGACCACTTCGAACCACGGGTGGTTTTCCAGCAGCGTGATGAAACGCTGGCCGACCATACCGGTGGCGCCGAGAATGCCGACCTTTATCTTTTCGGACATGATGACCTCTATGACCTTCGGGTTTCGATGAGCTGATACGTTCAAGCGACCGTCTTGCAATGACCGCAAACACACGGTAATTGTACGAAACATGCAGAACAACAGTGGCCGTCTTCCCATATGGTGGCTCGGCGGCGCACCCCATGGCGTACCCCGCGCCGCGCAGCTCGATATCCTCTCCATAACTGGCAAAGTGACTAGCGAAGAGACGGCAGTGTTCTACACTGGTAGCCATGTCTATCGCATCAGTAGAGGCGCAAAAGCAACTCGACCGTATCGTGGCCCTCGGCTACCCGGACGTGGCGGATATGAGTGCCGCCGCATTCCGCGCGCTTGCCGAGCCGCTCATCGGCGCGCTCGAGCATTCCGATCTCGGCTCGAACATCCTACTGGTGCCTACGCGCGAGCTAGTCTCGCCCGAATCGCTGATTGCGCGAACCTCCATCAACCGCATGGCCGGCTTTACCACCATGCCTCCGCGAGACATCGCCAGCTTCCTGCCGCAAGACGGATTCATGCCGCCCGAAGGCCCGTTCTATCTGGTGGTCGATCCGCATACCGGCACCTGCTACATCAACCGCGAGCCCGACGTGGCCCGCAAGCTGATTGATTCCGACGAGCGTCTGCCGCTCACCCTCGAAGAAGGCTTGGCCATCGCCACCCAGCACCCTGAATGGCTGTTGGAAAAGAACGGTTTCAACCTGCTTGGCTCGCGCAGCGCGGACGGGCGCGTGCCGAGCATTTGGATGAGTCAGAACGCGCCGAGGCTCGGCGCCGTGTGGCCGAATTCCAAGCACACGTGGCTCGGCAACGCGTTCTGCATGGCCCGCCGCGGGGTGTCGCTGTTCCGATAGGGCCGGTGGGGCGTTTTGCGGACATCTACTCGCCTTTCCGAGGGCAGTCGCATCGGCGCGTGGGGGCGTGCGGGGGGGGGTGCCCCGCCGTTGGAATATGGCGCAATATGAGGGGCCGATGCCCGTGGCGCGCCCGTTGAGGTGCCCTCGGAAGGCGGAGTAGATGTCCGCAGCGGCGGAGATCCGCCCTCGGAAAGTCAAGTGGCGGTCGAAGCGCGGGCCGACGGAACACGCTCGTTGCGCGGCGTTAACAGATTGGACATCAGACGTCTGATGATAGTAGAATAGAAATGCTCAGGCACCGGCATTTCAAGGAGGAAACCAGCATGCCATCATTCGTCGTCGGCGCGTACGCGTCATTGCCCCAGGGGCGTGAAGCCCAGGAAACCTACTACGACCTGCTCGGCGAGCAGCCGTGGATCGAGGGCACCGAGCTGCCCTTCCCCGGCGACCTCGCGGACACCACCGACCGCATCTGGCTGGCCGGCCACCTGCCCAAGCGCTGGCGCGGCAACACCGTCACCGTCATCCCCGGCACCATGCAGCACGTGTGGAAGGACCCGAACTTCGGCCTCGCCAGCCCGGACGAGGACGGGCGCAAGGTCGCGCTCGCGTTCATGAAGCAGCTGCGCGAGGCGCTCGCCGACTTCGCCCAGTGGAGGGCCAGCCAGGACGTCAAGTTCATCGAAATCCACTCCGCACCCACGAGGATCGCCAGCCGCGACGCCATGGCCGCCTCGCTCGAGGCCCTCACGCAGCTGGATTGGTCCGGTGCCAAGCTGGTGATCGAGCACTGTGACAAGTACGTCGAGGGGCAGAAGCCGGAAAAGGGCTTCCTGCCGATTGAGGACGAGATCGCGCTGTGCGGGTCGGCCGGCATTGGGCTCACCGTCAACTGGGGACGCTCGGTGGTGGAGGGGCGCACGCCCGAAACCGCCGTGGCGCACGTGGAGGCCGCCGCGAAGGCCGGCGTGCTGAGCGGCCTCATGTTCTCCGGCGCCGGCCCGGAGGAGACCCAGTACGGCTACGGCTGGATCGACGGCCACCTGCCCATGAACCCGGACGAGCCGACCTCGCTCATGGACGCCGCCGCCATCAAGGCCGCCGTGCGCGCCGCCGGGACGCAGGAGCGCCCGCTCGACTATCTGGGCGCCAAGGTGTGCGTGCCCAAGGACGCGACGGTCGAGGAGCGCCTCGACTATCTCGCGCGCATCCACGAGGCGGTCGTCGCATGAGCGCGGGGGCGGCGCCCACCTACCTCGCCTTCGACATCGGCGGCACCAAGGTCGCCTCGGGATTCGTGACGTTGCCCGCAAACGCAAACGCGGGCGCGGACGGCAGGCCCGAGGTGACGGCCCGCTGTGAAATCCCGACCGAGGCCGCGCGCGGCGGCGAGGACCTGAAGAACCGCATCGTCGCCTTCGCCGTCCGCCAGCTTGAGCGCGCCGAGGCCGAGGGCGTGGCGATCGCCGGCGTCGGCATCGCGGCGGCGGGCGTGCCGGACAGCGAAACTGGCGAGATCGTCTCCGCCACGGACATCCTGCCCGGCTGGCGCGGCCAGCGCATCTACGACGCGTTCGCGGCCGTGACCGACCTGCCAGTGCACATGATCGGCGACGTGGGCGCGCACGGTCTGGGCGAGGCGACGTACGGCGCCGGACGCGGCAGGGGCGTGGTGCTCTCGATCGGCGTGGGCACCGGCATCGGCGGCGCGATCGTGGTGGATGGCGCCCTGTTCACCGGCGCGCACGGCGTGGCCGGCCACGCAGGGCACGTGCCGAGCGCGCTGGGCCGCGGATTCCTATGCTCGTGCGGCACCCTCGAGGGGCACATCGAGCCGGTCGCGTCCGGCACGGGGCTGAAGGACCTCTACAATCGGCGCTGCGAGGAGGCCGGCGACGAGAACCTCCCGGCTGCGGACGGCGCCGAGGTGGCCGCCCGCGCGGCCGCGGGGGAGGAGCTGGCCCGCCGCACGCTCACCGACAGCGCCCGTGCGCTCGGCGAATGCGTCGGCGGCATGGGCAACCTCATCGACCCGGACGTGATCGTGGTCTCCGGCTCGGTCGTCAAGGCCGGTCCGATCTGGTGGGACGCCCTGCGCGCCGGGTTCGCCGATTCGGCGCTCGCGCTCGTCAAGCCGACGCCGCTCGTCGAGGGCGAGCTCGGAGGGGCGGCTGTCTCTTATACACATC